>JACCED012227637.1_pt1 | contig 30696 bp, 35 predicted proteins | sample 7455021 | NCBI WGS metagenome assembly JACCED01 (sample SAMN15323456, study PRJNA562643) | freshwater metagenome | isolation source: river surface water | place: USA:Blue River Watershed | collected 2017-08-19 | reverse complement strand
TGTTGCAAATGTTTAAACTTTGCCGACCAAGAGTATGAAGAGTCGCAACCATATTTCCATACAGGAAGATCTTCTAACTTCCTAAAGTCCTCGACCTTAATCTCTTTGTAAGGAAGGACGTACGTTGAAGGATCTGTGGGATCCTTCTGACCAAAGCCATCACACTGCAGATTGCAAAGAAAGAATCTTAGCCAAGCTGTAGGTCGACCTGTGTAGTGACCTTCACCTTGGATAGAGTGAAAGATCTCGCTATACGCAATCTTTTTATCAGACATTCTTTTTTCCTAATTCATCATTAACACGCAAGACATTTTCCCAGAAACCTCTATTGAAGGCAACCTTATCCAAACACTTTAGATCTTTAGGCAGGCAATGACCAGCAAAACCAAAGCCATGTTCCCCAGGAACCTGTAAGTGACCTGGCCCAACACGAACATCAGCAGCGACACCTTTTCTGACAACTTCATAATCAGCTCCGTAAGTTTGACATGCTTCATACATCATATTAGCATACACCACCTTTAATGCTAGACCAGCATTCTGATGCAGCTTAATGAGAGCGCTTTCTTCTAATGTACAGAAGTGCCACTGCTCCTCGTGACCGTAACCGTTATCGACAAGCCACTTTCCAAAAGGAACAGTCAGCTTTTGTTTGCCACCAAGGACAAGAATCCAAGGCGTGTCGAGGTAATTGTCATCACCCTGCTTCATAAACTCAGGGAAGTGGATGATGTTAAGATCGGGATACTGGATTGCCCATGAACGTAGGAACACTGGTGAAACTGTACATCTGATAGCAATAGTTCCTGTAAATGCAGCGTCTTTTAAAGTCTGCAAGCATTCACTAATTGCTTGATGGTCGTAGGGACCATCGACCAATGATGATACGCAAATGATTGCAATATCATACTTGGTAAAATCTGTGATTGTGTGACCCTTGTATGGGTCGTGGAAGTCTGCGTTGGTCTTTAGAGTAAGATCGGTCGCCATGCCGACTTTACCTTTACCAAAAATAACTACATTCATGCGAGCCCCTTCGCTTCTGCGTTTTTAACTATACGATCTAGTTCTTTCTTTTTCCGTAACGCTCGGTCAAGATGAACCTTGTTTGCTTTCGCAGTGTACACTATTCCTTCCAAATGGTCAACTTCATGTTGGAATAGACGTGACGTCAGACCATCGAACACTTGGGTAACGGTCTCACCGTTTGCTTGTGTATACCGAACCTTGATACGACGTGGTCGTTTGACACTGAGAAATAAATGAGGGAATGAAGCACATCTCTCTTCTAAAAGGATCTGCTCTTTTGATACATCAACTATACGCGGGTTAAAACACGCTAGACCAGGGTTCGCACTAATAACCAGTACACGATATGGAATTCCACATTGAGGAGCTGAAAGGCTGTTTTCCTTGTGTTCAAGCATTGTCTCGAACAAGTCGCGTGCAAGCTGTGCTGGGTCGGTTGGTGGGGATTTAAAGTCAAAGGCTGACGCTGGTGTGTGCAGTATCTCTGCATCACTTTTAACAAGATTCATTATCATGATTCAATCATTACACTAAAGTTTTTTTGCTTTTGGAATTTCAACACACGTTCAAATTTGTCAAGATATGCATCTGTCTTGTGAGATATGACAAACACATTATTGCCTTCTGTAACTGTTTGTAGAATCTTCAACAGTTCTTCATTGCCTTGGGTATCGAGTGAGCCATCAAACACCTCATCGAGTATCAACAGGTTGGTGCTAGCGCTGTTACGCAACCTTGCAATAGCGCGCCATGTAAACAACAACGCTAAGTCAATTCTCGACTTCTCACCTTCACTGAATGAGGCATAACTAAACTCATCTCTAAATCTGGATTTGATCGTTTCATCAAAGTTCTCGTTCAACTCGAAGTTGACAAAGAAGTCCATTGCTGCCAAGTACTTATTAATCAATTTGTTGATTACAGGGACATACTGACGAATTATTTTTGTCTTGATTCCTGCATCCTTCAACAACACACCAGCAACATCAAGAACGGCTCTTTGGTTTACCAATTGCTCTTTCTGTTCTTTTAAGGTTCCTAAAAGTGTTTTAAGTTCCTTTAAGCGCGCCTTATTATCTTCAAATTGACCACTTGTATCAATCTGTTCCATCTCAGCTCTTATGCTTGTGATGAAGGTATCGAGCTGGGCTGCTTTAATTTGACACGTATGCGCTTCGGTCTGCTTAGTAGATATGGTAGCGAGTGTATTTGATATGTCGGCCAACCTGGCATGCAGACGATCCAGTTCTTCCGTAATCTTTTGTTTACCCTGTTCAATTTCAGCAAGTTTGCTATTGGTTTCTTCAACGATAACAGACCTGTGCTCTGTGGCGATTCCTTGACGACAAGTTGGACAGTCGTCATGGGAAGAAAAGAATTCGGTTTCTTTGAGAAGCGTGCTGCGTCGGCTATCAATTTGTCTATCAAGCGCGCTGAGCTTCTCCATCCTTGCCCGTACCTTGCTTTGATCTTCAATACCACGCTGTAGTTCGGTGATCTCGCCGAGTAGTTTAGTTGTTTGTTCACTAACATCGTTTGCCTGTTTAACATAGTCAGCAATCTGAGACATCTTCTGTTTCTTCAATGCGTCGTTGTTTTCTTTCAACGTATTGAGGTGCAATGACTCAAGATCAATCTTTTCTTCTGTGTTATGGATCTTATAATCAGCATCGGTAATATCAGTTCTATTTGTTGTTATGCGATCCTTGAGGAGTGTGTTCATAGTTGTGAACACTTGGATATCAAGCAGGTCCTCAATCACCTCACGACGAGGTGCGGCTGCAAGCTGCATAAACGGAACAAATGAAGCACTACCAAGTACCACAACCTGCGAGAATGTTTTGTGACTTAGTTTAAGGATATGCTTCTCTAGCATTTCCTGGAAGTCATTTGACGCAGCGTCTTGATCCAGTGATGTACCATTGACAGCGATATCAAATACCGTAGGCTTTGATCCTCTCCGTACCAGGTACTGCTTACTACCAATGCTAAACTCACACTCAACAAGAAGACCTTTGTTGTTGATTGAGTTAATCAGCTGTCCTTTATTGACTTTACGAAACGGCTTACCATAAAGAGCAAACGACAATGCATCAAGGATTGTTGATTTGCCAGCACCGTTTTCACCCACGATCAAAGTCTGATTGTGAGTGTTAAGAGGGATTTCGGTAAAGACGTTACCAGTGCTTAGGAGGTTCTTCCAACGTATTGCTTTAAATACAATCATTCAACAGTCAGTGCTTCATTGTATAGTGAAACCATTAACGATTCTAGTTGCTTCTTATCTACAGGCGAATCGATCTGATTTACAAACTTTGTTAATATAGTAAGGGTATCTTCTGCGTCACTTGTAATGTCGCTGTCATCAATAACATCCATATGAAAATGATCATCAACCACTTGAACATTGTAAACTCCTGCCTTTTCAAGTTTATCAACAAACATATCGAAGCAGTATGGATTAGTTTTATTTCGCACGATTAGTTTGACAAAGGTTTCATTGTACATACTAAAATCAATGTTGACAACATCACTAATCTGTTTGTCCAAATCATCATAGTGAATCTTATGGAAGATCTTGAAGGGATTCTCTACAAACGTGAGCTCACGTGTCTCTGTATCGAATATGTGGAAGCCTTTTGGATCGTCATAATCGGACCAGGTAATCTCATACGGCGTACCTAGGTAGTGTATGTTACCAATCTTTGACTGGTGGTGGAAGTGGCCTGACCAGACTGCTTCAAAGTCTTTGAATAGCTTTGCGGACACACCACCCTGATGAATCGCCCCTTTGTGCATCTCAAAGCCATCTATCTCAAAGTGACCAATAACATGAGTGGCGTTTGTTGATGTGAGGGTGTTCTTTATATGCTCGTCGTTGTCCTCACACCACCAAGGAACGAGAAGCATCTTAATGTCTTCAAACTCTACTTCGGTACAATGATGTACACAGTTAATGTTGTGATGTCCTTCCAAAAGGAGCTCAAGAGAGTTTACTTCGTTTGTATTCTTAAAGTATGTGTCATGATTACCCACTAACATCCATGTCGTGTAGTCGTTGTTTAAACGATCGAACATATACTTACGAGCATGATGGAAAGTATTGAAATTGATATACTTCCGTCGATCGAACACATCTCCTAGTTGAACAATGTGAAGGATGTTGTTTTGTTCTAGATAAGGAAAAAACACTTGCTCATAGAACTTAGCAAAGTGTTTGTGAAATGCTGGACTATCATTACGTGCACCGATGTGCGTATCACCAAGTAGTGCTATCTTCATTCTTGTTCCTCTTCCAAGAATGCATCCAGTCCTTTCTTTCGTTTGATCTTCTTCTTATTGATATTGTCTTCAAACGCCTTAATAAAGTCAGAAACATTCTCACTGTCAAAGTCAGCTGGGCTAAAGTTGAAATCAGGATCATCACTATGCTCAACAAGCTCATTGAACAACATACTATGTTCCGATAGCTTGTGCTTTACATATACCTGTTTCTTTTCCTTCTGGATGCGTCTAAGGAAGGCGTAGTAAATGATCTGTGTAAAATACGCAAATGGGTTATCACTTTTACTAGGATCAAAATTATCAAAATAAGAAACACAATTTTCAATCCCGTCACTAATCATCTCCTCACGGTACGAGTAATTAATAAAGTTGGGCTTTGTAGAAAGCCGCTTTGCAATCTGTAATATACACTCACCGACGTAATTAGGTATTGGTGGCGGCGGTGAGTTTGTTGCTTCTGCTTGAGCTACTCTCGTTTTGTAATCAACGATTACCGTATAGAGTTGTTTGTTATCGACGTAATGTGTTGCCATCAGTTTACTTGTGCGCCATCAACTGGCATCATCTCCAAAAGTTTTTTCAATTGATCATTATCCTGCTGCTCGCCTCCGCGGTCAACAAAAGATTCTAGTTCAGCGTCGATTATTCTTTCATGTTCGTTAAAGAAGTAATCTGACTGACGCTCATACACATCATTGAAGCTTTGGCGTGCTTCAATCTCATTAACTATATGACTTCTCTGAAACGACATAATCTCGTTTGCAGAAAACATTGCATAGCGAGCAAATGATACCGATGGTGTACCGGCGATATAGTATCTATAGTTAATCATTAGAGGCCGTTTGAGTTGCACACTATCGATAGAGCTACTAATAAGCTCACCAACGACTTCTTGATTGTTTATTAGTTTGAGTATTACTATCATGTGCTGCTCTCCTTTAATTGAACAGTAAAGATTTTGTAATCAAACTTTTCTTGATTGTACATTTGTATACGTTCAGAGAAATGCTTGATAGTATGGTTCTGATATGACTTCCAAGATAGATCATCAGCAACATCATATAGTACGGCTTCTGACTTCTCGTTACTCGTCCGCAGACCACGGCCTATGGATTGCAACACCCTTACACGGGACTTACTAGGACTACCAAACACAACGTTATGTAGGTTCTTGATATTGGTACCGGTAGCAAATGTTTTGTATGAAGCAACAACTACTACGTTCTTATTCACCTCAACGTATTTTCGTATCTCTTCACGCTCTTCACCCTCTACACCACCAAACACAAAGAATACTTCTTGATCAGGTTTGTTAGCTTGTATAAGCTGCTGTAGCATTCTACCATGATCAATGTTATTAAACAACAGTAATGTGTTATTCTTTAGCGAAGATACTAAGTTAGCAATAAACTGACTGCGCTCTTTATTGCGGAGCAGATACATTAGTTCGTCTTTGTATGCTGCCTTTGGTTTTCTATTTGCAAACAACTTCCGCGCTTCGTCGGTGTAGTTTAGTACGATTGCTTTTATGTTCATCTGAGCAACTGTCTTTTGTTCCATCAGTTCAGCAGTCGTGGTAACAACTTTGACAGGACCAAACAACCCTTCAAGTACTAGCTTGTTTGTCTGTGTGCCATCTAACGTACCAGTGAACCCGTAACGGTATTCACAAGTTGTCAGCTTCTCCATAATGCTGACAAGACACTTTGCCTTAAACGTATGGGCTTCATCTCCTATTACACATCCATACTTTGAGAACCATTTTGCTGGTAGCTGATAGATGCTCTGCCACGTTGTTATTGTTATGTGTGCGTCTGTATCCTTTTCCTGCCCAGAGAATATCTTATGGATTAGATCAGGAGGACATCCGTAGTCTTCAAAGTCGCTAGCCATCTGATGGACGAGACCTGTTGTAGGGACAATGATGAGGATTTTCTTTCCTATTAGATGCGTGGTTAATAGGTATATGATTAATGACTTACCAGACGCTGTTGGTGATATCATTACGGCACGCTTTTTACGAACTGCATGCACAAATGCCTCATACTGGTAGTCTCGTGGCTGCAACGTTAGATCTATATCTGTTACGTGCTGCTGTGCATCCTGTAATGTAAAATTTGCACTAGCAAACTCATTGGGCTTATCATACTCAACTTGATATCCCCGATCAGTTGCAAACTGTTTGACTTTATCTAACAACCCTACGTATAACGTCTGACGCATCAAATGGAACAGACGAATCTTACCGTCCCACATCTTATTCTTAAATGCGGGAGTAAAACGAGCACCTGGTACCGAAAAGGTAAAGTACTCGTTTAGTTCATATGCTACACTTGCATCACAATGTAATTTTATGTGTACGTCATTAAACTTCGTTACACGTATTATTTCACTCATCCACCTACCTTGAACCGCTCCCAATCAATTGCATTCTTAATTAGGAAGCCTCTGTTAGATACCATTTTAATAACGGACTCCAGGAAAGCAATCTTCTGCTTCTGGATGTCTATCTTAGCTTGAATAGTTTGCATGTCCGCATCACTATCGATGTAGGTACTTAGGTCTTGTTTCAACACCTTCAATTGGAATGGCTCCCAATCATGCTCACGTAACGTCTCCTCATCGAGGACGCCCATGTAGTACTCAAACTTAAGCCTGTTCATTGCTTTGTAGTCTTGCTCATACTTTTTCAACAGTAGACCCTCCTGGACAAGCATCTTATAATACTTGTGATGCAATTGAGGGATCTTTAAACTTTCTTCACCGAGCTCACTGTTATCCATGTTAGCATCTTGCTGCCACAGATCCATAATATCATCAAATTTCATACTGTCATATTATCTGTTGTATGTCGAAACGACGGTTCGCAAAAGCCACTGTGGCTGTTAAGTATTCCACATCAGCAGATGTACTATCAAACTTTAGTTCCGAAAGGTCAACAGGGAAGCAATCATAGAATGTAACAAGCATGTTTGGATTCTTTGCACTTGTTGTAATCAGCAAGGATATATCGGAAAACACTCCGTCCCCCGTTGCAAAGCTAGCGCCAGCAATATTGTTGTATTGTGCAAAGTTATCCGGGAATCCGACGGCACGTAGCCACGAATAGATCTCAAGATAGTTCTTCATGTCCTCATCTACCTTGAACGTAACTTGCAAGTTACCAAACGTTAAACGTGTTCCTGGAAATGGGATCTTTGTGAAAGGTGTTTCTGCATCAGCGGTGCCTAGCGACACGCTTGGAATTCCTACGTCTTGAACGAAGAAGTTAACACCAGGACACTTCTTGATCTGTAAGCTAAAACCAAGAGGTGAAAGAAACGATGGATTAGTTGGTTGATTGTCTATGGCGCTCATATTGATTCCTCACTGATCTATTTATCCAATAAAAAAGGGGACCCTGAGGTCCCCTTTAAAGCATCGTAATGCTGTAGTTGTAATATTTATTATTACAGCAGGTTTTCGACGATGATACGGCGATAGTAAACGTTACTATCTTTTGTCAGAGCGCCAGCGCCCAGTGTCAGACCTTCTGCGAATGGGTTTGCGACCATGCCGTAGCGGGTCTTGAAACCAATCTTAGGTGCGAAGCTGTCTTGATCAACAGCACGAACCATTTGCAGAGGAACGTATGGGCAGTAGAACAGACCAGCGTCAAATGCAGAAGAACCCTTATAACCGATGGTCATGTAGTTGCCAGTTGCATATGGATCGATGTAAACCTTCATACGACCGTTCAGAACACCAGCGAAAGTGTTGCCTGTGTCGTCGATTTGCAGGTTGTTGCTGTTCAGAGCAGGAGTGTAGTCCAGAACACCAGCCATCTGTAGAGCGGAAGCGACGTCCGAAGAACAGATGATGATGTTGCCCTTACCGCGACGAGTAGCCTTGGCAATAGCGTTAGCTTCACGTTCGATTTGGAACATCAGACCCTTGAACTTCTCAACAGACCAACGGCCGTTTGCGTCGACGTCAAGGTCGAACACACCAGCGGTTGTCGTGCCGGAAGCAGCACCGCGAGTAGCGGTAACGTTGATTGTACGAACAACTTCACGGTTGATCTCGGCAAGAATTTCGCCGGTCAGGATGTTGCTCAGTTCGGTTTCAGCGTCAAGACCATGAATAGCCTTCAGATCTTGTGCCAATTCCATTGTGTACTCAGCCTTCAGTGCACGGCTCTTAGCAGTGACGGTAACCTTGTCAATGCTGAAACCCATTTGTGGGAATGCAGTATTGCTTGTGGTACCAAGTGCTTCTGCTTGTGCAGTAGACATACCAGAACCAAAGTTGTAAACACCGGTAGAAGCCAGGTTGTTAGTTTGGGTGGTAGAACCAGGAACGCCACCGACATGCTTCTGACCAAGGGTGTTAGCACCAGAGGTAACAGAAGAGTAGGTTGTGTCAACTTCGTTGTAGAACGTTTCACCAGTCATTGCTGTGGTGTTAGCGTACTGTGAGCGCATTGCGAAGATCAGACCGGTAGGACCAGTCATTGGCTGAACGCCGCAGATGTCATAAGCGATCAGGTTAGGCATAGCACGACGAACCAGGCTGATAAGCACAGGGTCGAACGTTGCAACGTTACCAGCGCCACCAGCAACACCGTTGTTCACGGGAATTGGAGACTCGGTAAGCATTTGGCTGCCAGGAGCCTGGCCGGAAGCTTCCATAAGAGCACGCTCGGTGTTCTCAAGCAAAGTAGCGACGACGCTACGCTTGTGAGCACTTTCGATCTTAGGAAGATCGTCGTGGTTCAATACAGGAGCCCACTTCTGTTGAATTTCTTCATTAAGGTACATTTTCTTTTTCCCCTTCTTGTGTAGTTAAGTTGGATATTTTTATTTATAAAGAATTATTTTTTAACCGTTCTGGAAATAGCTTGTGCATAGAATGACACAGGGCTATTAGCAGGAGCTGATGCTGGTTGTTCGTTGCTTTCCTCTACTTGTTCCATTAGAGTCTTAGCACCAGCAGCTGGCTTCTCAGAAGGGAAATAGTTTTCTTTTACAATTTCCAACTTCTTACGATAACTTTCAGCTGTATCAAACTCGACGCCTTCTGCAAGAGCAGTCAGCTTTTCCGCTTGTGTAGCAGCAAGACCTTCAGCAACATCTGCAAGAATCTTTGCGCGAGCAGCTTCGTTCAAGTCCTTCTTGAGAGACATATTTTCTTCCATTACTTGATCAAGACGAGCTTGAACGGAAGCGACCTCATCTCTCAACTCATCAACGACTTCGAACTTGTCTTCTGGTACGTTAATGTGGTGCTGTTCGAATAGAGACTTCAGATCGCTGATGAAGCTTTCTGTGATCTCTGTTCTCAAAGATGCCTCAACGGCAACCTTGTTTTGCTCAAGCCACTGCTCAGCAACATAGTCCATGTACTGATCAATCTTGCTTGTAATTTCTTCTTCGACGCGTGCTACTTCTTCTGCAAGAGCTGTGTTGTACTGCTCTTCCAGTTCAGCAATTGCTTCGTTGACTTGTGCAACAACAGCTGCTTCAAAAATAGTAGTTGCTTTTTGTTTGAAGTCTTCAGACAGTTCGCTACCACTGAACATAGCATCGATGTCTTCTTTAACACTGTTAGGAACAAAACTGTAAGACTGACCAGGAGTAGCATCGCTACCCTTCATACCAACAGAACCCTTGTTAGAGCCTGCTGTGTCCTTTGTCGTCTTGACGTTGTTCTCAGTGCTTGTTTCTTGTTCGCCTTCACCTGGTTGGATATGAGCAATGGTATTCATTGACTCACCGTTACCAAGGTTGGAAGCAGGAAGAGTGGCCTTCTTGTCGACAGGGTCAGCAGTGTGAGCAACACCGGTAGCACCTCCGCCAGTCTGGACCTTTTCTTCCAATTGTTTTTTGTTAACAGTCATTTAAAGCTCCTTATGATTTTTATTTATTTATAAAATTGACTTTTCGAAATGTCGGAGAGGAATTGTTTAAATACATTAATTGCGGTTTCCTCAGAAATTCTTTGACGAGCACCACGATCAATCTGCTCTTTAAACTGTTCGAGCTTCTGGGCTTTAAGGAGACCGTTATCCCATACCCAATCGACACCTTCCATAATCCCACGTACAAATGCATCAGGAGCTGACGGATCGGCAACAATGTCACCTGCCGTAGCAAGGAAAAAGTCGTCCTGCACTTCCATGACGCCGTCTTTGTTTTCTTTAATACTTCCCATACCACGAGAAGAGATTCCAAGCGAAGCGCCTTCACTGATCAATCCCTTCACAATGTTACCCATTGGAGTATCTAGTACCTTTGCTTTGCCCATGATATTGTTACCTTCACGGTACAATTTCTTGAACATAATAGCTGCGCGCTCTAGGTTAATTGTAGGACCAGATGGATGTCCCAGTTCACCATAGGCTCTGTTCTTTGAAACGTATTGCTCGTTGTAGCGAGTCATTTCTTTTTCGAGAGTATTAATGCGGTACATCCGACCATTACGGTTCTGGATCTCACCTTGCATAATGATACCTTCGATGAAGACGTGCTTCTTGCCTTCACGTTCTTCAACAACGTACTTAACGTCTTCGTTTAATTCTGTTATGAGCTTCATGATTCTATTTAAGAGAAAGCAACAGCGCAAGCTCTTACAGCAACATTACTTGCTAGCGTGTCTGTTGGAAGTTTAAGGAAGTATTCCGTCGTACCGTTGGCCATGGTACATGTACCAGCTGTTCCACCGGTGTTAGCTCTTGTTATAAGAGCCGCCCCACCAGAGTTGTTATGCACACGAACAACAGAAGCAGAGCTTACTGTGTTAGCAGTAGTGAGAGCAATTTCTGAGGTAATTATTTTAATTGTCTCAGCCATTTAGTACCTCTTCTGCAATTGCAGCTACATCGTCGTACTGTTCGGCTTCGATCATCTCAATAATTACTTGCTTGTTATCATCATCGAGCTGTTCGAATACTTGCTCAACTTGCTTACGTGTTTCATCATCGAAACAGGCAAACAAATCTGTGTCTTCTTTCATCTTGATTGGCTTTGGTGGCTGAGCATACTCAACATCTTGTTGAAGACCATCGTGCATATCTTGAAGGGTGCGATGCATGGCCTTCATTGTATAAACGTGGCCACTATGCATGTGTCCGCCCTTTTCCTTGTTCCATTCGGTTGGCATCATTGCAGCTTCTTTATGCGCATCAACCTGAGTACCAAGCTTTTTCAACATATCCTTAACGCCAGTGTGGTACGTTGCATATTGCTCATGACGAGCTGCCTCATCCAACTGTTCAAATTGTTCTTGAAATTCTTCAAGGCTCTCTGCTACACGCTTTGCTGTTGCTGTTGCAATAGCCATCTTCTTTGATTTGTCCATTCCAGGATTCTCACGCTCAATAGCCTTAGCTACATCTTCGCGCTTGCTCTTCTCACCGGGAGTAAGAGTTTTCTCACCTAGAACTTGCTTAAGAGTTTTCACGCCTTTTTCCTCATATACTTTTTGATCTTCACCGGTGTTGTATCCATGACGAGTAGGCGTGCGATCGCTGTAGTTAATATTCGATGCTCTAAAGTGATCATCACCATTACCGTTAGCATCGTCGGTCTTTTTGACGACGTGCTTGTCCATGAAGCGCTTTTCGTCCTTCGTCTTAGGGACGAGAGCAGTTACTGAATCAGGTTCAATAGGAGATGATGGTTGCGGCTTTTCAGCTTTCGCTTCCAGTATTTGCTTCAATGTTTTCATCGGATGGTTCCTCGTTTTCTTCTTCAGAGGATTCCTCCTCCTCGGTATTTAAATAGTTTTGAGCTACGTGCTGCTTTGCTGCATCAACAACATCAGCTACACGATCAACGACTAATGAATTAAATGCCGTCTCAAAATCACTTGGACTCTCTCCACGCGCGGCACTAATCATGTCAGCAATTGTATATTGTTTGTCACTCATATTTTCTCCATTTTATTTAGTTATTCTGTTCACCCGGTGCAACAGAACTTACGCCACCTTGCGGGCCTCCAGGAGCCATGCCACCACCCGGTGCATCACCTGCTGCCGCTTGTTGTTGATAGAGAGGATTCTCTTGTTCACTGATTGACTGTTCATCCATCTCTTCGATCTCTTCATCAGACTGGTGCAGAACGTTTTTACGAACCCACTCATTAGAATAATACATGCCGACAAACGGCTGAATCATTTGTAGTGTGTTCAAACGGTCACGAAGAACAGTAGATGTTTTTTGTTGCTCAAAGTAGTTGTCTTTTGCGTAGTCAAAATTAATATTATTGACAATGGATTTCCAATCCTCTTCCGTCATAACATTTTTAAGAATCAACTGCTTCTCGAGCGCAATGAGGAACACTTCATTGAAACGCGCACGTAGTCTATCAATGAACTTGACAAACTTCATTTCGTCACGTGACACTTCAGCATCCTGGCCAAAGTTAAATGTGCCTTCTGATTGTAATCTTGTTACAGGAACGTTTAGCGATTCATACAGCTTCTTCTGGAAGTATTCCACGTCAGCCATTTCGCCAAGGTTCTGTCCTGCAGGTAGTGTTGTAATCTCTGTTCCACGGCTACCTTCACGGCGTGGCAACCAGTAGTCTTCTAACATAGTCATAAACTTACGATCGTCTCTTACTTCACCTGTTGAAGCATCGTAGACAACTTTGTTCTTATGACGTTGCATCATATCGCGAAGATACTGTTCTGCCTTCATCTTTGGTAGGTTACCGACGTCGATGTAGAATATGCGGCGCTCAGGAGCACGTGAGATGCGGTAGACGACAGTTGCATCTTCCAACGCTCTCAGTTGATTGAGAGGTTTGATAGCTTGATGCAAGTATGACAGCACGACGGTGTTATTAGGATCAAGAACACCTGATGTTACATGAACAATGCTATCTGTTGCAATTTTTAAACCTTGCACGGCAGAGTTAGTACCTATCTCGCCGGCCTTGTTTTGGAATCCTCGTTCGTTGTAAACGAAATATTCCTGATGTGTTTGTGTAGTTGTCAGTGTCGACTGCTTATCACGCTTACGCTTAATCTCACGGATCTTACGTAGCTTGCGTGGATCGATGTAACGCAGTTCTTTGATACCGTCGGAAGGATTGTCAACATCGATCACTACGTGATAGTATATTCGGCCGTCGACATACCACCGTTTGAAAATATCAAATGCTGATTTGTTAAAGCTGAGCAGATTCAATACGTTGTTGAATTCCGCCGTGATCAACTTCTTAATATTCGAAGACAATTGAACATTGTCAAGGTTAATCTGAACAATCTTCTGATCGTCTTCAACGATTATTGATTCGTTAAGAATGTCTGTGATTGCGCGTTCCACTTCTGGATGCATCGACATCTCACGATATTTGGTAACGAGTTCTGCCTCTGTTCGTGCAGCACCCTGTAGATCAATGTATGTACCATAGGCACCACCGGCAGCAACAACAACAGCACCATCGTCAAAGACTTCTGGTGCAAAAGAGGGTTGTTTGTCCTGCTCCTTCTCCGGATCCGCACGTCGGATCTCGAAGCCAAAGAAATTTGCCATATTTACTCCATAAAAGAGAGAGCGCCTTGCTGGCGCCCGCTCTTATTAAGCTCCGCCACCGTTTCCGGTAACGCCACCACTCACTTCCCACCAGTCGTACTGGAAGGTGATATTAAATTCTTCAATGGTGTCTGTGTCACCCCAGTTGAGGTCAATTGAAGAGACGCTCGAAGGGAAGATACCGTTGAATTTGTATGTACGGATAGGCACACCGGTTTTTGAAAACTGTGTTACTTCTGCCGTTGACTTATATAGAAGAGGAGAAGCAGAGCCAAACGAACGGAGGTTCGTCTGATTCGAGTTGATTCTGCTAGACCATTCTTCCATAGCATTGCGGATCAGGAAGTCTTCATCGTTGATAACTGTTACTGACCAGTCACCAAATGTACGATCACCAGCTAGTCTAACCTTACGGCCAAAGTACGGCACTTCAATCGTGCCGAGCGTTGACTCAGGAATAGATGTTGCTCTTACCATGAACGGCACTTTAATATCTGCAATGCCGTTTGCTGGATTGGTGAATGTAACTTGGAACAGATTACCACGTGCACCACCTAGTGCAAGTTGACTTCTAATTTCGTTTACATTAAACGCCATGTTTGTTCTCCTTTTGTTTTATTTATTATTAAAACTGACCGACTACTTCGGAGAACTCAACACCTGTTCTTACAGCAACAAAGTTCAACTGGATGAAGTTGATACTCTTAGCTGGTTTGATATAGATGTCACCAATGAACTCGTTGCGATCGATGACTTCACCGGTGTTGTTTGTAGTATCGCAAACAACCTTGAAGTCGTAAATACCGCGGCGGCCTTGTACATCGCGCAAGAACGGCTCAACTAGGTTACGGAACTGAGCACGTGTAAAGTCGTCGTTGAATTCAAACAGAGTGAATTTGGTTGCTGTTGCAATTGCTTTCTCAAGCACAATAAACAGACGACGAACGTTAATGCGATCGAAAGCACTTGGCTTAGCAAGCAAAGTCTTGTCGCCATACAGAACGGTACCTTGACCAGGGAAGGTAACAACAGGGTTGACACCAGCCTTGTACAGGATATCACGATCAGCTTGACGAGGATTGAATGCTAGCTTGACGATGTTCTTGATCTGACCACGGTTGAAACCGGCTGGAGACCACCATGCGTCGCGCTGATCATCTGTACGTACGCACAGACCAGCAACGTCACCGTTCATTGGAACCCAACGGTAGATGTCGTTATACTTGTCGTACTGGTACTTGTAACCAGAATCAAGAACAGCATAAGATGTGCTACGCAGAGAGTTACGGAATGTAACAACGTCATTTGCTTCATCGCCAGCGTTGTTAACAACGTCAGCTTTTTGTGGTGAAACAAACACAACGCAATCTTTACGCTTTTCTGCAATGTTATCGATTAGGTAGTTAGGGATCTGCTCACCGTTTGTACCACCACGTGCAACGCCAGTCAAAATCAATGACACGTCGACGTCTTCAGCGGAAGCGAATAGATCGTAACCAACGAGCACTGTACCAACTGCGACGTTGTTCTCATCCAGACCATCTGAACCACCTTGGAAAGAGAGCGTCAGAGGAGTGGTCGTAGATGCGGTAGCAATTGTTGCTGCATTAGCACTTGTTGCACCGGAACGCTCGTTTGCCCACCAGATGTAGTTAGATGTTTGGTTAATTACTGTTTGCCAGAAGTTTGTTGCACCGTCTTCTGTCTTGGCATCAGTTGCACGTGACAGAGAAGAGAACACTTCAAGAACTGTTCCAGGAACACCAGTGAAAGAACCATCTTCGTCAGCAACGACGACATGGATCTCATCAATAGCAGATGTGTTAGCACCAAAGGTTGATTGGTAAACAGAAGTACCAGGAGCTTTATCAACAACGTTGAAGTACTCCCACTTACGTGTGAGGCTGCTGGTTGTAGAGTAGTCTTGTGCAAGGCTGTAGATGTCTTCCGTAACAACAGTGAATGTTGCAACAGATGATGTGTTTGTAACAGCGCTAACGGAAGCGACCTTCATGTACTGAAGACCGATTGTTGAGTTACCAACCTGAACATAATCACCAACGGTAATGCTAGAAGCAAGAGTTGTTGCATATGTGGTTGCGTTTGCAATAACACCGTTACCAACGGCAATGTTGACAACAACGTTGCTTTGGCCAACGGAGATGCTTACGTTGCTCAATGAAGAGCTAAGGTTACCACCACCATTGTCGAGGTTAGCAGTAGATGTGTAAGCTGTATCGGAATCGCAAACAGAAATCTTCAGCGAGTTACCTAGGGCGCCTGGATATTTTGCAATATACTTGGCATCAAGGTCAGCAGAGAATGTCTTTGTTTCGTAATCGTCGCTATTCTTAACAATGAAATCGTTCAGATCACTGATTGCAGCAATGTTAGCAACAGCGTTTCTTACGACGACGGATGTGTTTGTGGATGTGGTGTTTGCAACACGAGCAATGTACAGCTTATTGCCATAAGACAAAAAGTTTGCTGCTGTGAAGAACGTTTCAGCGTTGTGGTTGGTTGGCTTACCAAATCTTGCAGCTAAATTTGCTTCTGAGTCGACGAGAGTGCGCTTTTCTACAGGGCCCCAACGGAATACACCGGCAAGAGCACCTTCAGTAGTAGAAACTGCGGGGACGACTGTGGTCAGATCAATTTCAGATACATTTACGCCAGGACTAACTTGAAATGGCATGTTTATCTCCCCTCTGAGGTATTATTATTTTAGAAACGAAAGTTTGATTCCTGGTATTTATAATTCTGGGTTTTCCTAATGAACGTTGGAATTCATCTCGTATCGCTCGAGTGCGCGCTGATCGTACTCGTCGTCTCCGGCAAAAAGCCACCTATCATCGTTCCGCTTTGCAGCAATAGGAACATCCATCATTGCTGGTCCTCGGCTAATGACACCAAACGGTAGAAGGTTTTCCTCCATTGCGTCTTCGTTTTCTTGTTCGAGGCGTTGCCGCAAATCAACACTTGTAAGTTCTTTAACATACTGTTGTGTCATTGCCCACGCGAAGAGCACACAACACATTACCAGGTCGTCGTGTCCCTCCTCAGCTTCATAACTTTCACCAATATTTACAAATCGGAAAAGTTCGTATAAAATTCGTTCGTCGTGAATAACAAGTTTATCACTTTCAACTTGTGTCTTCAGAGCCATACATCCAATACGTTTGACTGCCTTCGTTGTACGTACACCGAGGCGTGTTTGTTGTCCATAACCAGGAGATATTACTTGCCCGCTACGACCGTTGTTGATCGTTGTGAGGATGTTTTCATACTCGAGATCGCTTCTGAGTATGCTTGCTATCTGTTCACCAATGTCATTTGTTTCAACAAGAACGTAGGCGTTGTTGTAATGTTTTGAGAGCTGGTACACTATATTAGGATACAGCTGCGGCGATATCATATTGTTTTTGTATGTTGCTACTACTTTATACGGTAGTTCCGATACATCAAAAACAATGAACGCTGAGAAGTCACCCTGCACGCCGCGTGCCGTATCAACAACCGTAAAGTACTGACGTCCTTCTTGTGGTTGTTCAAATATACTCGTGTCGGGATTATTGACGAGCGGTTTCACCGAACGCAACAATCTAAGTTTCGTAGCACTGATCAGTGTGTGCGACGAACCAATGAATTCACATTCAAATTCAACACGGAACTGTTCTTCCGATGTGTTGCGAATTGTTTCTGCTTTCCACTTCTCATCGCGTCCCGGAACCTGGCTCCAATGTACGTCAATTCTCTTGTAGCTGTTTTTACCTTCTTCGCTGTCGGTCCATATCTTATAGAACATATTGAGACCGTTTGGTGTTGAGGTAATCAATACTTTGGTCGTTTGACCAGAAGAGATTGTAGGATAGACCGAAGCAAAGAAGTCTTCCTGCATGTTATTCTCAACGAACGCAAATTCATCAAGGTATACGAGGTTGAAAGATCCACCACGAATAGCGCTTGAAGAAGTAGCGGAAGCAAGAATCTTTGAGCCGTTCTCTAATTCAATATTACCCTTGTTCCATTCAACAATACCCTGCTGGAGCCATTTCGGTAAATGTTCGTACGCTAACTGTATACGAGAAAGAATTTCGCGAGCTTGCGCGAGTTTGTGAGCTAGAATAGCAACACTGTATCGGTCATGGAATAGCACGTACCACAACATAATACCCACCAAAGTAGTTGTCTTTCCACACTGGCGCGGCATCTTGCATATGACAAAACGCTCCTGTACGGAAAGGTTTACAATGTCTTTTTGATAGTCGTACAGGTTGAAGTTGATAAGACCCTTATCAACGTTAACGATCTTGATATACGTTTCAATGAAGTATTCGGGATCTTTTGCACACTTTAGATACTCAGAAACTTGCTGAGGTGTCCATTGGTGTTTAACGTTTGAGCGTTTTAGGTTTTGATTACCTAGGTACGCTTCATTTACTTTGCTCATTCTGCTTCTTTATCAACTGCTGGAGTTCAGCAGTGCTCCCCACAAACAAATTATTATTGACGGTTGTTGGAGCTGGTCCAATACCGGTTAAATCTTTTTTACGTTTTTGTAATTCCAATAGATCCTTGTTTGCATCAGCAACTGTTTTAACTAACGTTGCAATCACCTCATAAGCCCGTGGGTGCTGTGACATGCCAGCTACCTGAATCATGTCTGAGAGCGCCTCCTGGCCCTTCTCAATTGCATTGATCATATGGCCACGAGCAAACTCAAAGTCATCGTCGACTTGTGTATCGTTATATGCCTGTACCGCTGGCAGCGCTTGTTGCAAACTGTCAATAGGAACAATATCTAGAGTTTTTGCTATTGGATCGTCATTCATGGTTCGGTAATAGTAACAACATAGCCAAAATTATCTTCTGCATCAATCGACTCAACGCTGATGCTTGAGTTTGCATCCGTTGTTGGCTGACCGTTAGCAGTAAGACCGGGTTGAACGTTAACTGATTGCAACGGCGTGTTTGCTACCAGTGCGTTGAATACGTTTGTCTCGGTAAACTTGATAACACTGCCGCGACGAACAGGTCCAAACAAGTATCCCTTTAATGTAAACGTCAATGTCCAAATAATTGCACGTCTTGTTTCAAAGTCGCCTTCGTAGTCATCCTGAACACTTACATCCGATAGAACGACGGGAATATCCATTACAATCCCCATCTCTGGTACAAGATGTACAGTCGTTGTCCACTCTGGTGTAAAGTAGGGAAGGATCTGTTCTACAATTCGTGTACCATCGTCAGCGTTCTTGACCATGATGGACAATGTAAACCGTAGATCATATGGAACGGGGTTGTATTGATACTTCAGCTCATTCGGTGAGCCGCTGTCAACTTTATACCGCTTACCTATGGTATTTAACTTGCGACTTGATGCGTATGTAAGATCAAGCAACTCAAAAGACATTCTCGGAAGCTGAATGGCTGGCATCTTGTTGAGATCAGGATCACTCAATACACGAGCAAGCGTCTTCTCACGAGGACCGTAAGAGATTGGCACCTTAACGGTATGCGTTAGGTTCTTTTCTGGATCCGGTCTGTTAATGTAGATGTCATTAAACAGCGTCCCAAACAACGCAACGTACTTTCGTATTAATCCATGGTAGAAGGTATGTCCTAACATTAGTATGTCCCTTCACTGAATGGATCACGTTCTGTAAAATCAATGATTCCGTCTGCCACTACTTCAATCTCATCGTTATCCGCTGTTGGATCATTGTCGTCGATATCATATCTCTCCAACAACAATGGATACCCCTCTTCATCGGTAATGAGAAGATCCGATTCCGTCTTGATACCAAAGATCTCCATTGAAAGAGAATAGTTGTCTGCAATCTTATCAATATCCGCAATACCGGTATTGAAGTATTCGTTGTTGTATTCAAACAACTCGCAACGGAGATCGTACGTCTGAAGAGCACCCATTTGATAGAAGATGGATTCATGCTCAACAAACTTAATTTCAAATAGTTTCTTGTTCAAAGGAAAGTAAATGAGATCACCTTCAAGTGGTCTATCACGTTCAATCTTAGCTAACTCTTCCACGGTCAGTTCCGCAGAAGCCGGCGCTGTTGCCATTGCACCAATCTCATTTGCGAACGTCCGGCGTGCAATAGAGAATGTAATTTGATCACGTATCTGTAGATTAAACTTCGAAAGGAAATCACCGTCGCCGCCAAAGCCATCAACGTTCTTTATGTACATCTCAACCATGATAGCATCAATATACTCGTGCAGCGGATCCTCGTTGTAGATCGGATCAATATCACGAGTTCTACGACGAATGAAATATACATCATGACCATAGATCTGAATAGATTCTATGATCAGGTTTTCTATCAACAGCTGCTCACCGCTGTTTTGAAAGTTGTTGAAGAAGAAGTTTGTTGCCATTCTTAACCCTTCAACTCACCCCTAGCAATCAGGATTGCTTTGTTTTTTTGGTGTTGTTCTTGCACTAACTCTTTGTTCTCACCTTGATATGCGACAGCGTAGTTGTTGTCAATCAACCATTGGTTTACGTTCGTACCATCCTCAAGAATGAACTCACCCAGGATACGGCCGAACTTATCATCGTTGTTATCAGGTTTGAATGTTCTGATTTTACACTTGGCACCGGTGAGCTTGTCGGTCAGCTTCTTCTTCGAAAGCAACCCTCTTGGCTTTTCTTCTGTGTTAGCTGTACGAGATTCTGGCGTATCCACTCCTGCCATTCTGACACGTTGGCCAGCTAGCACGACATTGAATCCTAAATCGAGATCAATATCGACCGTATCACCATCTAATACTTTGTTGACTTTGCATGCGTATTCGTACATGGTTATCCAATCATGTCCGTAACAGGCAGCGAATAGCTGGAGATCATTTCTTTCTCCATTGCCTCGATTTCATTCTTTGCATCATCGAGAATCTTTTCACCGTTGAATTGAACACCGCCAGGAAGTTGCATGCCTGAGAACTTTGTCAGGTTAGAGCCCCATTGATATTTGATCTTTGCTGTTGCGTAGTTCTGCAGCCAACGATCGGACCACATATCGGAGAACGTGTCTGGATCTAATACCTCGTATGCTTCAATCAACAAATAGTCACCGGTGTTGTAGTTTTCCCACTTCGTGTCAATGTAGAGACGATCGCGGTGACGGCTGTAACGGATCGGTTGTTGGCCAACGAGCATCTCCGATATCAACGAAAGATGCTGCATTGCCATGAAATATGGGATCATTGAATATGCTGTCAGCGTGTATAGATCGTTAAGAGCAATCTGGTAACGAATGTTAAACATATCATCGGAACGAATTGAAGGATCACCGATTGGGAATACTCGCACAGCACCGATGATGTTCTCAGGAAGAGTGATATATCGGTTGGTGATGTCTTCGCTTGTTACTTGGTGCTTATAGTACACCTTCTCCGTGCCGTCAAAATGGTAGTCCCAGTAGTAACGAATAGCTTCATCAACGCGATCATCTACCTGATCATCATCGACGTTAATCTCAATAACTGGCTTACCTAGCTTGCGTAGGCAGTATTCTTTGAATTGTGCTCTTGTTCCTGGAACGGCCATGGTGTCTCCTTTTTAACTATTTATCAGACACCTCTGACAAAGGATCCATTGAACAGTGGTCCATAAACAGCGCCTTGTTCTGTAAGGATCGTTGTATGGTTGTGAATTGCGTATACCTCAAAGTAATCATTGTTTGCAGTGTTTGCAAAAACTAGATGATTAGCGCTGATGCCAATCGTATTACCTGATGCACGGTCGCCTCTTTTGTGTTCAGCGCCATTTTTCCAAAGAGATATGATGAGGTTGTTTGCACCCAGATTTGATTCCGTCGATATTGTTGTATTGAGTTGATAATACCCTGTAATAGTCGGAGTGAACCTACTATTTGCAAAGCAATTATTTGTATCAAAGTCTTCTGTATCGAAGCTTATTTTGGTCCATGTATTACCTAGGATGCTCGTGTTAGCAGCACCATAAGCACTGAAAGCTGGGCCGTTCGTTGCTTGTGTGACATACGTTGTTGTGACGAGCGTTCCGTTTGCATCATAAACGGGCGTACCTGTACCAAACTCAATTATCGAAGTTCCGTTCGATGTAAACAACTTACCATCGGTAAGGTTTAGGGCAAGTTCACCAGCATCGATGTACGTCGTATTGCCAGAGTTGGTTGTATTGGGAGTTCGTCCGGATATGGACGTTCTCTTTATTTGAAATTTGTTTGGCATGTAAGCTCCTATCTAGGGTTGTAGTCTTATTTAAGACTTAGCTTGTCTTCTTTTTGGTTGAGCTTTTGGCTTCACTGGCACTGCTGGAGCAGGGGCAGAAGAAGCAACAAACTCCGGCTTCATCGATGCAGAACTAATCACTTTCATTTGCAGCACGCTACACTTAACCTCGAGATCTTTATACAACTTCAGCAGTCTTTCTTTTTCCTCTTCAAGCACTCTATTTTTTTCGAGCGCTTGATCGAGTTCATTCTTTGACGGTAACTGTACATCGATACGAGCATGGAGCTCCGCTTGTGTATTGATCAATTGCTGTATATTTGTTTCGAGAGTCTTGATAGTCTCTTTATTCTGATTTAGCGCTTGGTGCATCCTACCCATCTCTTCCTGAAGCTGTATATTAGTTTCAGTTGTATCTTTGAGTTTCGATTCAGCAAGTGTCGCGCGGGTATCTAACATTACCACGCGCGACAATAAATCATTCATTGTGTCTTTCTGCTTCTGCACAAAGACATTAACAAATTCAGCTTCCATTACAAACCTTTCACTTTTTAATATGTTCCGCCATCAAGAGTGTTGTAAGCAACAACGCCGCCAGATATTTGCAAGACTGTACCTTCACTGCCAGCGCTTAGTTTTCTAAAACCGTTCGTGCTATTTGCAACAAGCATGTCTTCCGCTGTATAGGTATTCAAACCCGTACCGCCAGAGTTACCTGCAAGAGGCGTTGACAACGTCAGCGTGTTTGCAACAATCGCAACGTTCAGAGTAGAGTTTGCTGTGATTGCAACTGTGGTAGCGTTTGCAATGAAGCCCGTTAGGCCTGCGCCACCTGTTTTAATGAATGCCTGCAACGTTGCAAACGAGAACGATGTATTCGTCGTATCAACGGTGCCAGCTGGAGATGGATCCAGACCCTGGAACAGTTTATATACACCACCGTCACTAGCGTCGCGGAAAAAACCAGTGTGTTCATGATCGCCAGCATCGCCTACTTCGTAGCTACCGAAGAAACCAATATCAAGAACATCACTCAACGTGTTATTCGATGCCAACTGGATCATCGAATCGGTAACAGTCAAGTTGTTAGCGTTAATTGTGGTCAATGTACCGGTAACGTTCAGGTTACCAGAAACGTTGATGTCGTTAACCTGAATCTGGTTAGCGGTCAGCTTATCGGTAACAGTGACATTTGCACCGAACGAAGCGTTTGCTGTAACAGACAACGTGCTTGATACATTTGCAAAGCCGTTGATAGTTGTGTTGCCAAACGTTGCAGTTGCATTTGTCGTGGTGATACTTGACTGCGTGATCTGTACGTTTACAGTACTGTTACCAACAGAAATTGCAGATGTGTTAACAACAACGTTAGCACCAACTGCAACGTGTGTTGTGTTAACAATTGAGTTACCAGTCGTTAAGCCTGTTTGTGTGATTACACTATTAACAGTTGAGTTACCGACAAACAGCGCTGTAGCATTTGCAATGACGTTTGCACCAACAGACACAACGGAGTTGTTAACAACAACAGTTTGCGATGCTGTCTGGTAGGATGTTCCTACCTGGGTCGTAACAGCGTTAACTGTTGAGTTACCAACTCGAACCGCTGTTGTATTTGCAATAACGTTTGCACCAGCTGCTAGGACAGTTGTGTTAACAACGGATGTACCGACAGTCAAAGCCAGCGGCGTCAAGTTAGCGGAAGCGGTGCTGTTTGCAACGCGGACTTGTGTTGCTACGACAGAAGCGTTAACAGTAGTGTTACCAACAAACAATGTTGTTGTGTTAGCAATAACGTTTGCACCGACAGAAACCTGGGTGGTGTTTGCTACTGTTGTTACGGTACCGTCTTGTGCAACAAGGCCGGTTTGTGTTGCAACAGCATTAACAGTTGTGTTACCAATACGAACAGCTGTCGTGGTTGCGCTTACGTTAGCACCAACATATACACCAAGCGTGTTTGCAACAACTGTTACGGTACCATCAGTTACAACAAAGTCGTTGAAGTCCATGGTTGCGGACTGTGTTGTATTACCAACACGGATGGCCGTTGTATTAGCAACAACGTTAGCACCGAGAGAGATTTGAGCCGTATTAACAACAGCTGTTACAGTTCCGTCTTGTGCAACAAGACCTCTCTGTGTCGTGACAGCGTTGACGGTAGAGTTACCGACGAGTACTGCCGTCGTATTTGCAATAACGTTTGCACCAGCGGCCAGTACGGTTGTATTGACTCTGCTTGTTCCAACATCAATAGAAGATGGCGTGACGTTTGAAGAGCTCGAAGCGTTTCGTACAGTAATGAACGAGCTGTTTGTGTATGCGTTAACAGTTGAGTTACCAACAAGAACAGCATCACCATCAATAGTGACGTTGCTGACTGTCAGCATTGTGCCCTTCAACTGTAAGTTACCAGCTGTAAGGGTCGTGTTGACAGTGCTGTTACCCATGAACAGAGTAGTAGCATTCAATGTAACGTTTGCGCCAACAGAAACAGCGGTTGAGTTAACCGTTGAGATACCGACGACAAATGCTGTCGGAGTAACGTTTGCTGTGCCAGTACTGTTTGCAGCTTGGATCAGAGTTGATACGACTGTTGCGTTAACAGTGCTGTTACCAACCAAGACGCCAGTGGTGTTAGCAACAACGTTTGCACCAACTGAAACTTGAGTCGTATTGACAGTTGTTGTAACGGTTGGGCTTGCAGCAACAAAACCGGTAGCACCATGTACGGCGTTGACTGTTGAGTTACCAGCGTAGACGGACGTCAGGTTCGCAACAACGTTTGCACCGACAGATACTTGTGAAGTGTTGACAGTAGTTGCAACAGTTGCGCTTGAAACAACGACGCCTGTTTGAGTTGCAACAACGTTAACGGTACTGTTACCGACATACAGAGCGGTCGTGTTACCAACGACGTTAGCGCCGATATTGATACTACCGTTAACTGTCAGCGCATCTGTAGCTGCAACAAAAGTCAGTCCAGCATCGCTTGTTACGCCGCCTGTCGAGTTACCAAAGGCAACTTGCGTGGATCCAATAACCCCGTTACGGCTATCAATGTATGTCTTAACTGCCCAAGAAGTAACAAGTTCGTTATTTGAACCAGCGGCTGATCCACCAATCTGTGATCCATTAGCTGCCGTCGAAATCGACGTAACGTTGACTGTCGTACCAGCAGCACCGATGATCAGCTTTGCAGTCTGAACAGCATCGATCCAGCTAGATGCGTTAGCAATCAGAGCTTGGTTTGCGGTAAGTATACCTGGATAGCGAGCACCACCAATGGCAACAACGTTAGCTGAGTTGGCAACTCCGTTTACGCTACCAAGGTATAATACTTCACCGTTTCCAGAGTACGCAAGTTCACCGACGGCAAGGCTCGTTGGCGTTGCCGTGGTGTTACTTCTCTTTATTTGAATTTGGTTTGCCATTTAAAATGTTCCCCCGTCTAGGTCTAGTAATTTTACAACATATTTGTCTGTGGACGGATCATAAACGAGGGTGCTGTTTACTGGCGTATTTGCCGAATCAGCTGTCACATCCAAAAGACCATCTAATCGTCTGTTGGCATCCGCTTGTATTGTGTTCTTTAGCGTAACTGGTGAACTGGCCTGTAGTTGGCCATTTGTCACCTTTACAACAATAGCTGTCATCTCGTTACTCCCGGCGTAACGGTTATGATGCCTTCGAGAATACGAGACGTCAGGGAACCACTGGTGAGTAAAACATCATACACGTACCGGCCGGGAACTAAGTTGGAAGTCTGCGTATCGGTTAGAGACAGGACGACCAAGCCCTGAGTACCTGAAACTAGGACGCTAAAACTGACAGCAGTAGATGATGAAGGTGTCTTTCTGATCTGAGAGACCGCTGTATATCCAGTTAAATCAACGATGTTGCCGTCATCATCTGTCAACGTTATGGATGTTGAGTAGTCCGTTCCCTGATCAATGACAAGATTTGCTTTAATTGCCATGTACCAATTCCGCTTATTATTGTTATCGCGGTATTTATATTTACGGAATCTGTTGCTTCTTACCGATTACCATGAAGCGGTTTTTGTGCCCCAAATCCAGTCTACCCTTGAATAACAGCTGGTCAAACCGACATTGATCAATCAGTTGGTCGGTCGTTTCCATTATGTTCGTGTGTCCGGGATCGTTTTTTTCATCGCAAGCCTGAAACACATATAGTGCGTCTGGGTTCGCGACACGGATGTTATGTAAGTTTGTCATGTGCTCACATGATGTGTTTATCACTACATCGAAGCGTTGATCGTGGATTCGCTCAATACTTGTCTCCACATCTACAATACCCATCCGTATTTTTGTTGTTCCTTTGTACCTTGCCTGGTGGAGGTATTCTGCAACGGACAACGTCTCGCTCTGTTTGTCTGTCAAGAGTATAGAACAGTCTGGGTACTGCTCCTGTAGCATAGGAACGAGAAAACTCCCGTACCAACCACCGAGAATCAAAATTGACGGTGCTTGAGGGAGTTTCTGTTTGGCTAGCGTTTCAACTAGCCATTTTTTTGACGTGTATTGTGTCTTGCTAAACGAATCTGCAAAATCATCTATCTGATGCTGAGGCATTGACCGTAACACATCAGACACATTACAAAGATAACTTAACATTACACAACAATATTCTGATTCAGTAGTTCTGGTCTGAATTCTGTAATCATTTCATCAATTGCGGTCATCAGGAGTGCTTTGTGTTCCCACTCATTGAGTGCCGTGTATGTCGTGGTCTTCTCGAATACATCTTCATACCACGTAATGGTCTTATTGTTGTTAGCACAGAACTTCAACAGCAAGCATGTTGAAATCAGGTTTCTCTCAACCAGCTGTCGTACAAAATGGAACTGACGTGGGGTCGGTGTGCTTCCGTAATAGTTCTTAATCACGTGGTTTGCATGCGAAAGCAGCGCGTTACGAATATTTTTGCGGGTGATGTATGCGGCTGCACCACCCCAAACACTCACGTCACCGCCGATTGCATTAACGAGATACATAGAATTGGGATCGGAAAGATTAGCCCATGCATCCAAATATTCTGTCACGGTATAGTTTGGCTGGATACCGGTTTCGTGGAAATCACGCTTCCAGTTAGGACGCGTAGACGTTGCTCCAGCGATTGCTGGAAGATAGTTGATTTCACCCTTGTAAGGGACGCCAGCTTCTAATGCCTTGTGAATTGTAAAAGCTGTAGAACCTGAGCGAGTTGTTCCTACAATGTACATATGTGCACCTCTGAAAGTTAAATTGTGATGATAAACATCGTTTGTGTTAAAATTGGGACGAAATATGAAAGTATTTATGCAAACACGTTATACAGAATGTGTGCAGACAATATTTCACAACCATTCAATTTCTTCTGTTACACTGACAATCCGGACGGTTTAGACCCAAACATAAGAACGCTACCGTTCATAAATCACGACATCAAACAGATTGTCTTCAACAAATTGTTCCTTCTCAGCGACCAATTTGCCTCTTGGATTGGCAACAACCCAACATTTTTCTTCGATCTTGACGTTGTCATTAAGAGTAACATTGACGGGTTCATCAATAGATCCAAAGCAACAAACACGTTCAAAGTAATCAACGCCGTCTGGAAAACCCTTACAAAAGAAGATACGTTACCACCTTACCTCGATCATACGGTCAACTCCAGTTGCATGTTCTGGGTTCCTGGCACAACTGATTACATATGGAATAGCTTCTTCACACAAAAAGAAGCACTCCAGAAAATCTACTGGCGTGGCATGGATGGCTTCTTATTCTACGAGCACAACATCCGCGGTGGGCTACCTGAAGATAGTTTCTATTCTTTCCTTTACGACATCGATAGAAAAATAAAACGTATCATCACAAGTCCAGAAGAATACAAAAAAGTCAAAGCCTCAATTCCTATTGTTCTTTTTAACGGTCCAACAACTCAAGAAGACATTGATACGTTCATAAAGAACAATTACGAAAGTGACTACTTACGGTTCGAGGAAACTTTTGTTAGCTCACTCGAACGCAAAAAAGAGATTCAGAGAGAGATTGACGAAGACATGAAATTACGTCAGCTTTCAATGTCTTCACACATATCTTCCCACATACCCCGATGAGGGATAATATAACCAAGAGTTAGTCTTTCCTCGTGCTCTGCGTTAGCACAGTGCCAGTAAATCTTATCCTTTTCATGCCAAGGACCATAGTATCCAACCTTACACGTCCAACCTGGAGTGTCCTGCATTGTGACTATTTCCTTTGTGATAGGATCTTGATAGCGGAAGTATCCCTTACCATCCTTTGACCAAGAAAGAAGAATGTTGTAACCAGGCGCATTTGCGTTATGGTGCCATCCCATGTATCCACCTTTTGGATACAACATCTTAACAGCGTTGTTACGTGAACCCGACCAAGCTAGCAGTTCTTCGTCTAACGTTTTAAGTGCATTTTTAAGATTGGGAGGAAGGTGGCGTGCCAGATCTACGCCAAGGGTCTTCTCCGGAAACCCATCAACGGGTTTGTTTTGCATATGTGTCAGGTATTCTTGACCACATGCATACTCTGGTGTAATGTCAGAGCGACCATAAGGATACTGTGATCGATCTTGAGCAAGCAACTGATTAAGGAACTTATCCAAGATTGCTCGCAAGTCTTTATTGTTTAGTTCAATGCTTTTCATTTTCCAACCCTGTGCGGTAATGTGTGATGATAAAATACAATGGGACTACGTGTCTCGGACAGGTAGTATCCATTTACAAAGTTCCAACGTGCATCATCTTTAAACACCTGAACATTGACTGGAAGTTTGTCCTCATTCATCAATTTCCAAAATGTAAACTGATCCCATTGCCCAAATGACTTGGGTATCACATCTTCTGGATAAGGCCACGGCTCAGCGCGCTGCTTGACATAGTCCTGCCACCATCTTTCCATAAAATGTTTTGTTTGTTCGTTTGAGCGGTAGAGAAAGAAACCGCCGTGGTAAACCATCTCACCGGTTTTCCACTTATGCTCCTTACCATTGTAAGGACGAATTTTTGTAATCAAGATATCACAATCATCTGGCATCTCGCTCCAGATGTTCTGCACATCCTCATGCATACATTCCATATCAGCATCAACGTAACAAGTGAGCTCGGTGTATGGTGTACGGGAAAGAGCGTAGAGTTTCGTCCGTATGTGTGAAGGGACGTTTTCACTGATAACCATATTGAATACATCATCATCGACCTGTGATCGCAACTGCGGCGTTACGAACATTGTGATGTGTGCTTCAGGATAATAATCCTTTATACTTGCGGCAAGAAAATTAGCACCAACAACGTAGCCTGGATCATTTGAGGCCACGATCAAAAAACCATTACGAAGATCTGCCATTATTGTTCCTGTGCATCCTCTTCTTGAGGAGCAGCTTGTTGGTTCTGCACCGAGTCAAGAATTATTGCTGCAGCCATTGCGTACACTTCAAAGTCACTCTTTGCACGGCGCAGAGCCGACTTCAGTGATTTGTTAGCTGTATTCTTAACTTGATCAACTTCAAACGCAGCCAGCTTTACTTGGAACAGCTTCTCTTGACGTTCACGTTCCTTCTGAGCTTCTTCTTGTGCTTTCTGACGGTCGCGATCGCCTTGCACTTTTCGAATGTTGTTAACAGTGTTTTGCTCAAGCTCAGCATCAGTGAACTTTGTACGGATCTCTTGGTAGTCCGGGTTGTTTGATTCGTTAGAGTTAATGACAGCCGTCATTACGCGGCCATCATCATAGTGAAACTCAGCAGAGAGAATCGTTCTCGCGTTGTTTACCCAGTGCGGGTTTTTTATGGTTCTTTTCATGCTATTCTTACCCAAAGTTTAAACGTTGATATTGTCTCAGGACTTGATATGATAGTCAACCCTGTATACACACCGGTGAACGATCCAACAAAAGCACCTGAATACGGTGTTGAGTATGCTCCTGTATATAGTCCAGTGTAGATTCCAGTGAACGCGCCAGTGTAGATACCAGAGAACGCACCCGTCCATGCATTACCATAGCTACCCACGTATTGACCTGTGAATGATCCAGTATACTGTCCAACATACACAGCCGTAAACGTATTCGAATACACACCAGTGAAAGTGCTTTGATAGTTGCCGACAAACGCACCTGTGAAGCTGCCAGTGTAGTTGCCAACGTACGCACCGCTGTACAGACCACTGAACGAAGCAGAGTACGTGCCAGAATAGTTACCGCTGAACGTACCAACATAACCACCGCTGTACTGACCAGTGAAAGCGCTTGCGTAAGCGCCAGCGAATATGCCTGTGAAGCTACCTGTATAGTTACCGACGTATGCGCCAGCCCATGCACCTGTAAAGGCACCGACATATCCACCAGAGTAATTTCCTGAGAACGTACCAATATACCCACCGGAATAATTTCCTGTAAACGATCCGACGTATCCGCCACTATACTGACCAGTAAAGGCACTTGCATATGCACCAGCAAATATGCCGGTAAAGCTGCCGGTATAGTTACCGACGTATGCGCCGTTGTAAATGCCCGTGAATGATCCTACATACCCACCTGTGTAGTTACCGGTAAACGTATTTGCATACGCACCAGCAAATATACCTGTAAAC
>JACCED010292852.1_pt1 | contig 30751 bp, 29 predicted proteins | sample 7455021 | NCBI WGS metagenome assembly JACCED01 (sample SAMN15323456, study PRJNA562643) | freshwater metagenome | isolation source: river surface water | place: USA:Blue River Watershed | collected 2017-08-19 | reverse complement strand
GATTTTTTGTCAGGTCGCTCCGCATCGTCACGGCCGGAAACGCTCAACGTCATCGTCGTTGATCTGTCAGGGGATAGCGACACCGCAGCGCCCGCAGAGCCGGTTGCAGAACCCAGCTTCACGAGCCAGCCCCAATCGGTTTCCCTCGCCCCTCCTTCCGAATCGCAACCGACTCAAGTGGTGCCCACTATTCCAGTCGAGCCCACCGTACAACCCGTCGTGGAGACGCTCTCGACGAACAAAGAGGCGCTCACTACACCACCTATCGAGACCTCTGCACGACCCGAGCCGCCCGCTCCTGCAAACACACCCGTAACAAAAGCTGAACGACCCGCGCCTGCAGCACCTACTTCAAAGCCAGTCGTGGCGACAGCAAGTCGAAATATTTCAGCTCCATCAACCTCATCGACCAACAATCCTTCTCCACAGCCCACGATCGGCTTAAGTACAGAGTCTGAGTCTCAAACAACTCCACCACGGCTAGATCCCGCGTACCTGCATAACCCTGCTCCAACCTACCCGGCGCTATCAAAACGCAATCGGGAAAGCGGCACGGTGTTGTTACTCGTCAAGGTAGATCCAGATGGCAATGCCAGCACTGTGACCCTACATAAATCGAGCGGGCATGAGCGACTTGATCAAGCTGCCATACAAGCGGTCACCCTCTGGAGATTTGTTCCCGGCATGCGCGGGCAAACCGCCATCAGCGCGACCGTGATCGTCCCGATCAGTTTTAAACACCCGTAACGATCTTCACAAAAAACTATTTTTTGCAACAGCTACCGCTGTTAGACCCCGAACCAGATCCGCACGAATTTACGCCGACCAAAGGATATAACGGGCAAAAGCGAAACAAGCCCGTTGCTAAAGGTACAACGCCGATCCAACCCCATACGCCAACGGTTCCTGTTGCGGCTAACGCAATCAGCGCTAAACCAACAACAATACGTAGGACGCGATCGATACCACCAACGTTACATTTCATGATGAACATCCTCTTTGATTGAAAAGTTTTACAGCGCATTCAAGGGAATCTTCACGTAGGATTTCCCATTGGACTCAGGTGGCGGAAAATTTCCCGCACGAATATTTATTTGTACGGCCGGAAGAATCAAGACTGGCATCTCGAGCGTGGCATCGCGTTTGGTTCGCATCTCAACGAACTGCTCTTGCGTCACGCCATCATGCAAATGTATGTTTTTTGCACGCTGCTCGGCAACAGTCGTTTCAAATTGAATCGGCCTGTTAGTAGGCGGATAGTCATGACACATGTACAAGCGCGTCTCGGGTGGCAGACTCAAAATCTTTTTGCTCGAGGCATATAGCATCCGCGCATCGCCACCCGGAAAATCACAACGCGCAGACCCCACATCGGGCATGAACATCGTATCGCCGACAAACACAGCGTCACCAAATTGATATGCCACGCAGGCTGGCGTGTGACCCGGCACAAATAAGGCCCGCCCTGATAACTCACCTATCCGGATAACCTCATCTTCTGCAAACAGATGGTCGAATTGTGTACCGTCTTGTTTAAACTCTGGCTCGAGATTAAAGATACCCGCGAAAACTTTTTGTACCGTCGTAATCTTTGCACCAATTCCGATCTTTCCACCCAACTGCTCTTTTAAATACGGCGCAGCAGACAAATGGTCTGCGTGGGCATGGGTCTCAAGAATCCATTCAACCGTCAAGCGATTTGCATGCACAAACTCGATAACCTTATCGGCCGACGTATGCCTGGTACGGCCTGACTTGGGGTCGTAGTCCAAGACCGAATCGATAATTGCACACGCTGAGCCGGGTGCATCGTAGACGACGTAAGTCACCGTCCAAGTGGCTGGGTCGAAAATCCCGTGAACGGTTGGCTTCTTTTCTGTGGCAGGCATTTTTTTTTGCTCCAGCGATAACTTATGATAAAGATATTATATTTACAAATATATAGTTTGTAAATATAATAATGCTTTGATTAATATCAACAGAACGCTCAATACACATGACGACCCCAACCCCAACGCTCGAACTAGAAGCAATGCAGTCCTCAGCCGAGGAGGCATGCCGCCTGATGAAAGTGCTGACCAATCCGGATCGCCTAATGATCTTGTGTCAACTCACCCAACAAGAGAAGTGCGTGAGTGAATTGCAAGAATCGTTAGGTATTGTGCAACCCACTCTCTCGCAACAGTTAACCGTTTTACGCAATGAAGAACTGGTCACAACGCGCCGCGAAGGAAAAAATATCTACTATCAATTCACAAGCCCCAAAGCGCTTGCCGTAATGGAAGTCCTTTATTCCCAATTTTGTAAAAAACAGAAGGCAAAAAAATCATGATGATCGACTGGTCTCACTTCACTCCCTGGAGCGCCATTTCGGGCGGTGTCTTGCTGGGCATTGCCTCGGCACTCTTCATCTTGGCGAATGGTCGTATCCTTGGAATTAGCGGAATCGTAGGCGGCCTGCTTCCTCCCAAGCTCGCTGATGCAGGCTGGCGCATAGCGTTCCTGGCAGGCATGTTTGCAGCGCCCTGGGTATTTTTACTGATTGCCCCTGCAGACTTTATTTCTGTTCCACGCATTCAAGCGAACACGATCACCACCGTGATTGCGGGACTGCTTGTCGGCATTGGTACGCGCTATGCATCCGGATGCACCAGCGGTCACGGCGTCTGTGGTCTTTCACGTCTGTCACCACGGTCATTAATAGCCACACTTAGCTTTATGGGTGCTGGGTTCGGCACCGTTCTTATTGTTCGTCACTTTCTATAAGGGGCTCGTTATGCATCGACTCGTCGAGTTCTTAGTTGGACTGCTTTTTGGCCTAGGTCTCATCCTGTCAGGTATGACAGATCCCGGAAAGGTCATTGGATTTCTCGATCTCTTTGGCGCCTGGGACCCGTCACTCGCTTTCGTAATGATGGGTGCAATCGCGGTAGGATTTTTCGCGTTTGCAATTGCAAAGAAGCGCACAACAACGATGTTAGGTGGCGCACTGCACTTACCCAAAGCGAGTCATATCGATAAGCGTCTCGTGATTGGCAGCACTGTCTTCGGTATTGGTTGGGGTTTAGCGGGATTCTGCCCAGGCCCCGCTCTGGTGTCCATGGCCTCAGGGCAAATACAGGCTCTTTGGTTTGTGGCCGCGATGATTGTCGGAATGATCGCTTTCGCAGCGCTTGAACGCAATCAATGAGAATTTCTCCGCCACAGCTACCGATCCTTGAATGGGTCCGCGCATACAACCACAGCACATTCTCGAGTGACTTGCTGGCTGCACTGATCGTCACCCTCATGCTGATTCCGCAAAGTCTCGCGTACGCCATGCTCGCTGGATTACCGCCTGAGGTTGGTCTGTATGCAAGCATCGCGCCACTTGTCTTGTATATGTTCTTAGGAACCAGCCGGGTCTTGGCTGTGGGACCGGTCGCCGTTGTGTCGCTTATGACCGCAACGGCTATAGGCGAACATGCAGCGCTTGGCACTCATGCATACTGGCAGGTCGCAATGACGCTCGCTTTTTTATCAGGAGCGATGTTGTTAGTCATGGGGCTTCTGCGGCTCGGCTTTCTCGCTAATTTCTTAAGTCACTCAGTCGTCTCTGCGTTTATTACCGCCTCTGCCCTGCTGATTACAGCCAATCAGTTCAAAACCATCCTAGGCATTCGTGCAGAGGGCGATAATTTTTTTGTACTCACAAAAAACCTACTCGCACAAGCGTCTAGTGTGCATACGCTAACGTTCGCTCTGGGCATGGCTACCGTTGGCTTCTTATTTTTGACGCGCAAATATCTCAAAGCGAGCCTCATCAATCTGGGCCTACCCTCAGCGATCGCTGACATCATTGGAAAAGCGTGTCCAGTCATTGCAATTGGATTGACGACAGCTTTGACATGGAGTCTGAACTGGGAGACCGCAGGCGTGAAGGTCGTTGGTTTTGTTCCACAAACCTTACCTCCACTCACGGCACCGCTTTGGGACTTAGAGCTTTGGTCAGCTCTATTTGTGCCGGCCCTGCTCATTAGCGTCGTAGGCTTCGTTGAATCGGTATCCGTGGGGCAGACACTCGCCGCACGCAAACGCCAACGGATCGAACCTAACCAGGAATTAGTCGCGCTGGGCGCGTGCAACCTCTCAGCATCCTTCACCGGGGGATTCCCGGTCACAGGCGGGTTCGCCCGCTCAGTCGTCAATGCCGACAGCGGTGCACGCACTCCCGCCGCAGGGTTTATGACTGCGATAGGGATCGCTCTTACTTCACTGCTACTGACGCCCGTTCTTTTCTATCTTCCCCATGCAACGCTCGCAGCAACGATCGTGGTTGCGGTCTTGTCCCTCGTAGATCTGCAGATATTTCGGCACACATGGCACTTTGCACGCTCCGATTTTTATGCAGCAACGGCGACGTTAATTGGCACACTCACAATGGGTGTTGAAACGGGCCTCATTATCGGCGTTTCGTTATCAATCGGCCTCCACCTCTATCGAACAAGTCAACCCCATATCGCGGAAGTAGGACTCGTGCCGGGCACCGAACACTTTAGAAATGTTGCGCGCCACAAGGTCATCACCAGTCAAACGGTTCTATGCCTACGTATCGACGAAAGTCTTTATTTTGCTAACACACGCAATATTGAAGATCGCCTGAACGCCGAGGTGGCGCGGCATCCCGCCCTGCAGCACGTTGTCTTGCAATGTTCCGCAGTAAACGATGTGGATGCCAGCGCCCTAGAAAGCCTAGAGACCATACAAAAGCGGCTCGCGGATGCTGGTATTGCGCTGCACTTGTCTGAGGTGAAGGGCCCTGTCATGGATCGTCTCGCAAAATCACATTTTTTAAAAAATCTTAGCGGACAAGTTTTTCTAACCAATTATCGTGCACTGCAACATTTGGATCCTGAGACTTTAACGCGCGCCACCGTGCTTTAATCACCCCATGCAAAATACTCCAAAACTCTTCAATAAAAACCTGGTGCTGTTGATTTTGTGTCAAGGCATCTTTCTCGTTAACAACATCACCTTTGTGGCGATCAATGGGCTTGTCGGTCTAAGCCTCAGTCGTGTTGCATGGATGGCTACGCTACCCATCATGGGATATGTTGTCGGTGGAGCGCTCTCGACCTCTATTGTCGCGCGTGCGCAAAAACGCTTCGGTCGGCAAAGATCTTTCCAACTGGGGCTGCTCGTTGCGATCGTCTCGTCTTTGATCTGCGCTTACGCGGCATACTCCAAAAATTTTTGGCTACTGGTGTTTGGTACCTTTGTCGCCGGCTACTACAGCGCCAACGGTCAACTCTACCGCTTCGCGGCTGCAGAGCTCACGGATGCGAGTCTTAGAGAGAAGGCAATTTCATGGGTGTTAGCCGGCGGCATCATCGGCGCTGTCGTTGGACCTAACCTCGCGAATTACACGAAAGATTCCTTTGACACACCGTTTTTAGGTGCGTATCTCATCTTGACCGTTGCGGGTTTTCTGGGCTTGCTCGTCATGCACTTCATCGAATTCCCAAAAGTATCCGCTGCAGAAAAAAAGGCAGCAGGGACTGGTCGCACTGCCTGGGAGCTACTGAAGCAACCCGTATTTATGGTTGCTGCAATAAGCTCAGCGCTCGGTTACGGCGTGATGAACTTGCTGATGGCCGCCACACCCCTCGCAATGAAGGTCTGTGGCTTACCCTTCTCGGACGCCGCCTTCGTGCTTGAGTGGCACGTGATTGGCATGTTTGCACCAGGTTTTTTTACGGGCTCTTTAATTAAAAAATATGGCACAAGCAAAATCATGTGGCTTGGCATATTTTTAAATTTTGTCTGTATTTTGATCGCGCTGTCTGGCGTGGATGTCATGCACTTTATGTTGGCATCCTTCATCCTCGGCGTAGGTTGGAACTTCCTGTTCACCAGCGCAACAAACCTCGCGATGACCGCCTACCGACCAGAAGAGAAGGATCGTGCTCAGGGCGTGATCAATTTCTTTGTCTTCACAACAATGGCCGTCACTTCGTTTAGCTCGGGTGCACTCGTGACAACATCGGGCTGGGACATCCTGAACCTCGGTTCGTTGTTCCCAGTCGTTTTAATGGGTGTCGCACTACTGTGGCTGCGCTATAAAGACGCCCAAGAAAAGACTCGAGCCGTATCGATTTAGTTTTTTATCCGTTGCGGCGAGCAGCTAGACCTGCACCAAACAAAATGCAGATGCTCGCAATCATTGAGCCGAACGCCAAGGTTGACATACCTGTTAAACCTTGGCCGATCGAACAACCCAAGCCTAACGCACCGCCTACACCCATCAAAACCCCACCCAACACATAACGCCTCATCTCGCGTGGTGTGGAGAATCCTTGCAACTGCAACGTCCCGCGAATTGCCGCAGCACCAAACGAACCCAATAAAACACCCAAGATCAGGGCAACTGGAAATCCTAGTCGCATGCCGGTTGAGATCATTGCATACTGAATCGTCTCACCGATCGGAGCAATAAATGTTAGCGACACGAGAGGCGTCGGTTCGAACTCATCGGCTGCAAGCCAACCTGTTGCAAACCAACCTGCGACGACCAACAAGCCGACAGCAAGCCCACCAAAAAAATCTTTTGCATTGCGCAAAATCATGCCACGATAAAAAACAAACCACAGCAAAGCGGCTAGCAATAGGCCTACGAAAATGCGATGCGAAAGCGACGATAAGTCGTACAAGCCGCCCAGGGGAACGCTCGTGGCTTGCGCGAGCATCGTCCTCGCCGGGCCTAAGACCCCAGAAAGAGTTGCATAAGCCGATATTCCTAGACATAGCAACACCACCAATGACCGCAGATTACCCTGCGCCAACAACACAACCGTGCGCGCACCGCAGCCATTAGCTAACATCATGCCGTAGCCGAACATCGTGGCACCAACTGGTAGCAGCAACCACGACACGTTTGGCGTACGATAAATTGCAGTCGAGGCATCAATCAATTCAGCAGTCACCAAGAGCTGTGTGCCAATAATCGCAACAAGCATCGCGAGCGCGAAGGATCTTGCCTTCAGCAAATTTCTGGACTCAACATAATCCTTCACTGCACGATTCAAACAAAATCCAGTAATTTGACCGACCACACCAAACGCGGTACCAATCGCTAGACCAGACCATACAAGTATTTCGTTGGGAGACATTACGCGCCGCTCCCCCAGGTGTCGCGTGCAATCGCGTTATACCAAGCCACACCATGCTGGGCTTCAAGCTTACGAACGGTATCGCTCGCCTCTCGCGGGCTCACCCCACCAGAACCTTTCACCTCGACGATCTTGCCATCCGCAACCTGGTACACCCCTGCCACAGAAATGCCATAGTCCGGTGCGATCAAGCTGTAGCACGTATTCGCCCAAGCGGCAGTTGGGGCAGGCTTGCCAGCCAACGCGCTGACAATCGCAGCCGCAGCAACTTTACCCTGGGCGTTCGCGCAAAACCCAGACTTAGGCATCGGTGCTGCAATGGTCGCATCTCCCACGACATAGATATCTTTTACTTGCGCAGACTCAAAGGTATCCGCCTTCACTGGCACCCAGCCACTCTTGTCGGCCACACCTGCCCGTTCAGCAATCACACCCGCTTTTTGAGGCGGAATGACATTCAGGACAGCGGCTTTGTGGATCTTTCCAAAATCTGTTTCAACAGATAAGTTCTTAGCATCAACACGGATCACATTCCCGTCCTTGCCTGCTGGCACCCACTCAATCATGTCGCCGTAAAAGCGTTTCCACCCATCCAGAAATAGGCCCTGTTTTGAAAATGTATCTTTAGCGTCAAGGACAAGAATCTTGGACTTGGGCTTTTGCGTTTTGAAATAATGCGCCACCATACTGATGCGCTCGTAAGGCCCAGGTGGGCAGCGGTATGGGTTCGCAGGTGCCACCATCACAAACGTACCGCCATCGGGCATGGTATCGAGCTGCTTTTTGAGCAATGTGGTTTGTGTTCCGGCTTTCCACGCATGGGGTGCCAACAACGAAGCGGCCTCGTCATAGCCCTCAAGCTTGTTCCAGATGAAATCGATTCCTGGGGACAACACCAACTTGTCGTATGTCAGGGTTTGTCCGCCGGCCAACTTCACCGTCTTTGCAGCCCCATCGGCACTTTGCGCGAAGTCATGAATGACCTTCACGCCCATACTGCGCAGTTCGTCGAAACCGTGACCTTGCGCATCAAACGTCCGCAGCCCACCTAAGTACAGATTCGTGAATGGGCAGGTATAAAACTTCTGAGCTGGCTCGACTAAGGTGACATCAATGAGTGGGTTACGTTGTTTGATGTACTTAGCAGCAGTTGCACCGCCAAAGCCACCACCAACGACGACAACACGCCCTGCGGACTGTTGAGAAAATGCGGGAGCACCGACAGTCCAACCTGCAGCGAGAGCCGCTTGCCCTGCAGAGCGCAACCAACGGCGACGAGAAACGTTATGTGCATGCATTATTTTTTTGCTCCTGCAGAAGCAACACCCTTGGAATCAAGCGTGGAAAAATACGCCGCAAGTGCTGCGATTTCAGCGTCGCTATAGCCTTTAGCAAGTCGATTCATGATGGTGGTGCCCGCCGGAATGTTGTCCGACTTGTACGCCAATAATTGCGCTTTCAGAACCGCCTCGGGTTTTCCGGCGATCACGGGGATACTTGTAGCGGACTTCACGTCAGATACGTGACAGTTCAAGCAGGCACCGGCCGCCAACGAAGCATCAAATGTCGTTTGCGCTGCAGCAATACCTAAACCCGTCGACGAGAGGACTACGGCACTTACGAAAACCCGCAGTCGAGAGGGCATACGTGGGAAACATTTCATCTTGAATATTCGACTCAATTTTCAAAAAAATTGTTAATTGCCGAACATCATATATAAGCGAACCAATCGTTGAAACAACTATATAAAACTTTTTATATAACCAAAAGTAATGATGAACGTTGGCACGATCTGATCCGAGCTGCCCATTTGCCGACAATGCGGCAAATGGGCCAGCAACAGAAGTACTAGAGCTTCATATGGTTGGGTAGAAAGGTCGCAAGCTCAGGTACAAAATAAAGAAACAATACACCAGCTACCATCAACAGAAATAGCGGGAAAGAGACGCGAGCAATGTAGGGCAGCTCACGCCCAGTCATGCCTGCAAGCACGAATAAATTAAAACCGACCGGCGGCGTTATCTGGGCCATCTCCACAACAAAAACAATAAAGATGCCGAACCAAATCAGATCAATACCGGCCGCAGTGACGGTAGGCAACAATACCCCCATCGTTAGTACAACCATTGAGATACCATCCAGAAAGCAGCCGAGGATGATAAAGAACACCATCAGGACCAAGATCAGACCGAACTGGGACAATCCTAAGGTTCCAATCCATTCAGCGAGCGCGCGGGGCAAACCTATGTAACCCATGGATAGTGTTAAGAACTGAGCGCCCGCCAAAATTAACGCAATCATGCAATACAAGCGTGTCGCGCCAAATAGAGATCCTTTAAAGGTTTCCCACGAAAGCGAGCCCTGAGCAACGGAGACAATCAGCGAACCAAGTACGCCAATTGCAGCGGCTTCTGTCGCCGTCGCAATGCCACTATAAATAGATCCCAGCACTGCTGTTATTAGCAAGAGGACGGGGATAAGGTGCCTTGATTGATGTAGCTTCTGCATGAACGAGAGCTCAACATCCGCGACTGGAACCTTATCGGGATTACGTATGGCCCAGAAAACGATATAGCCCATGAACAGCAAAGCTAGAAATATTCCCGGCAACACGCCCGCAATAAATAACTTCGCAATTGATACCTCTGCAGCCACACCGTAAACAATCATAATGATGGACGGTGGAATCAACAAACCTAGGGTACCCGCGCCAGCCAATGTCCCCATCACCATATCGTCGGGGTAGCCGCGACGTTTAAGCTCAGGCAGAGTCATCTTGCCTATCGTTGCACATGTCGCAGCTGACGAACCCGATACCGCAGCAAAAATCGCACAGCCGATCACGTTGGTATGCAGCAACCGTCCGGGCAGTTTGTTTAACCAAGGAGCTAAGCCTTTAAACAAATCTTGTGAGAGGCGAGTACGAAATAGAATTTCCCCCATCCACAGAAATAGCGGCAAAGCCGTAAGAGTCCAGCTTGAAGAGGCGCCCCAAACTGTGATCGCCATCGCGTCACCTGCAGGTCTAGACGAAAATAACTCCATCCCAATCCAAGCAGTTCCAGCGAGGGTGAGTCCCACCCAGACACCTCCAGCAAGAAAGCCGAAAAGAGCAAAAATCAGCAACGTCACAATCAAAATATCATTCATGGCGTTGTTGCTCCTGCGTGTCCATTCCGGATTCGTCGCCACGTATGCGACTAATCAACAAATCAATAAAAGCAATCAATAGCAAAATGTTTCCGACCATCATCCCCAACTGCGGGATCCAAAGAGGCGTAGCATCATTACTTGTTGAAATGTCGTTAAACGTGTACGAGTCCAGCACAAGTTTGGTGCTAAAGATTGCGAGTGAGGCCGCAATCGCAGTGCCGACCAGCAACGCTGCAATATCTAGACGGCGCTTTCCAGCTGGTGCTAAGGCATTCAAAACGAGTGTTACGCGAATGTGTTCGCCTTGACGCAGGGTCGAAGCGAGCGCAAGAAAACCGGCGGAAGCCATGAGATATCCAGCGTAAGCGTCGAGTCCAGAAATATGGAACTCGAGCTGACGACTCAGGATACTTAGCAGGACCGTAATCAGTACCCCCACCATACAAACCGCCGCCAAATATTCGGCGGCGGAGTACATCTCATTGAGCAGCTTACGCATTATTTACTTTTTGAGAGCGTCAACAATAGCTTGGCCGTCTTTGCCAGCTTTCTTGAGATAGTCTGCAAGCATCTTTTGACCGATCTCATTCAAACCTTTGGTCAGCTCGGCGGAGGGCTGAATCACCTGACCACCGTTTTTTGTCCAAGCAGCTAAATACTCGTTCGTTTTGGCTTCAGAGATCTTCCAACCACGCTCCTCGGCTTTCGCTGCTTCGGCCAACAAGGCTTTACGTGTTGCTTCATCTAAGGCATCGAAGGCCTTCTTGTTCATGATCACCGCGTTCTTGGGAATCCAAGCTTGGTTGTCATAAAACTTCTTGATGTACTCGTAAGTCTTGGTGTCAACACCGGTTGCGCTTGATGAAATCATCGAGTCCATCACGCCTGTTGCCATAGCTTGTGAAACTTCCGCCGCTTGAATCGTCACAGGCTGTGCACCCACGAGCTCAGCAATTTTGGCAGTCGCTGGGCTGTATGAGCGCCACTTCAAACCCTTCATGTCTGCAACACTCTTGAGGTCACGGTTAGAGAAAATGCCCTGTGGTGGCCATGGCACTGCAAACAAAAGCATCATGCCCTGTGAAGCCAGCTTCTTTTCTAGGTATGGCTTTTGGATGGCAGCAAGCTTCTTGGCGCCTGCGTAGCTACTCACCAAGAAAGGTACGCCGTCAAGCTCATAAATCGGATCTTCATTGGCAAAGTTAACAAGAAGGATTTCCCCGAGTTGTGCCTGATTGCCCTGCACAGCGCGCTTGATCTCTGGCGCCTTGAAGAGCGAGGCGTTCGGGTGAACCGTAATATTCAGTTTGCCACCCGTCGCCTTTGCGACGTCTTTAGAAAATTCGACTAAGTTTTCGGTATGGAAAATCGATGGTGAATACGCCGTGGGCAGGTCCCACTTCGTCTGACTTTGAGCCGAAAAGCCAACAGTTGCCAAAAAACTTGCAACAACAACCGATAAGGTTTTACGCATGAGGAGATCCTTGAGCGAGAAAATGGACGCCTAGCAAGCTAGGCTTTCTTTAAAAGTCTTCTTACTTGGTTCGTGAGTGTAGGCGCACTAGTCATTCATCACAACACACCAACCCTGAATTAAGGGTAAACACTAGAGTACCCGTTTTTTGACTGCTACGCACCAGAGTCTGTAGTATCCAATTTTTATTCTTTGCAACACAAAAAGGAATTCGGGATATGTCATCGCCGTTCGCCGTATATGTCACCGCAATCGGCGGTCCAGAGGTGCTGAAGCCTCAAAATATGCCTATGCCCGTGCCCAAACCGACCGAGGTTGTGATTGCGCATACGGCAGTCGCGGTCAATTTTGTCGACATCTATTTGCGCGCTGGGCAACCTCACTCGCACAACCCCGCCCCTCCGTTTATTCCAGGCGTCAGTGCAGTTGGCCGCATCATTGCGATCGGATCCGAGGTCAAGGAGCTCACTGTTGGGCAGAAAGCCACCTACACGAATGCAGGGGTCGGCAGCTATTGCACTCATGTGGCGCTTCCCGCTGAACGTGTCATACCTGTTCCAGAGTCGCTGGATGATGTCCGTGTTGCTGCTGGTCTTGTGCGCGCCCTCACCTCGCAATATCTGCTTAAACAAATGCGTGACCTCAAACCTGGGACGCGCGTTTTAGTACATGCCGCTGCGGGTGGCGTTGGTCAAATTCTTGTGCAATGGGCCAAGCGTCTCGGGCTAATCGTTATTGCGACCGCCGGCAGCGAAGCGAAAGTTCGGACCGCACTTGAACTTGGTGCAGATGAGGCGATTAACTACCGTACCCACGACTTTGTGACCGAAGTCAATCGCATCACGAACGGCAAAGGAGTAAGTGTGGTCTTCGACTCCGTCGGCAAAGACACCTTCGAAGGGTCACTGAAGTGCCTTGAGCCCAAGGGCCTTGTCGTCAACTACGGCACAGCCTCTGGACAGGTCGAAGGGTTTGCCCTGCAGGATCTGCACAGCAAGTCTCTTTGGATATGTCGACCTACACTGCGCACCTATGTGGCAGATCGTGAGAATATGTTGGCAATGAGTAAAGAGGCGTTTGAGATTCTTGGAGATCCGACTATCCGTCTGGATATTGAGAAGCTCTTACCACTTAGCCAAGCAAGCGAGTCACATCGCCTCTTGGAAGGCCGGACAACGCAGGGAGCGATTGTTTTGATCCCTGATGATTTATTTAAAAGTTAAAACTTAGGAGACTCACATGCGCTTGATAAAAACAATGTTGGCCACAGCAATCGCTCTTTCCGCACTAGGCACCGCTGCTAATGCGGAGTACCCAGACAAGCCAATTAAGATGCTGGTCGGCTACGCACCAGGGGGCGCTGCAGACAAACTTATTCGCCCCATATCGGATCGCCTGACAAAGATTCTGAAGCAGCCCATCATCATTGACTACAAGCCAGGCGCTGGCGCATCATTAGCTGCTGACCTCACTGCCAAGGCACCAGCCGATGGCTACACCTTACACATCACAGACTCGGGACCAATGACGATCTTGCCGCATATGCGCAAACTCGGCTATGACCCACTCACAAGCTTCACACCGATCTCCATGGTAGGCGGCGGCGGTGTTGTGGTGGTCGTTCTACCCACCTCGAAGGCAACAGACATCAAGACACTCGTGGAGTTAGCTAAAAAAGATCCAAAGAGCTGGAGCTATGGCACTTCAGGCGTTGGTGGCGTTGGCCATCTCGCGGGCGAACAATTCAAAGCGGCAGCGAAGTTAGACATTGCGCATATCCCGTATAAGGGTGGCAATCCCGCTCTCGCTGAATTGCTCGGCGGTCACGTGCCCGTGCTCTTCTCTTCTCTGGGTGCGGCAGCGACACAGATTCAGTCAGGCAAACTGCGCGCGCTTGCTGACACTTCAAGCAAACGTAGTTCCATGTTCCCAGATGTACCGACCATGGCTGAATCAGGCTTCCCAGGCTTCGATGCGACAATTTGGTTTGGTATCGTTGGGCCAGCCGGACTCCCCAAGGAAGTCATGGATAAGCTCGTACCAGCACTTGCCACCATCATGAAAGACCCTGAAGTCATTGCTGCAATTAAGCGTGAAGGCTATGAGCCCATGCCCTTTACACCGAAACAGACGGCTGATCGCATCAACACTGACTTTGCACTTTGGGGCAAAACAGTAAAAGACTCAAACATCAAAGCGGATTAGACATGGCATTACCCTCAACACTGCTGACCGATCTCCCCGAGCAGATTCCACTTGATCAGGAACGCCCGTTTCAGACAATAAGAATCCGAAGCCCAATCGCAGGGCCTAAGCTGATTGTCACCGCTGCTGTCCATGGCAACGAGACATGTGGAACCTTTGCAATTGAGAGGTTGATCAAGCAGTTTGAGTCGGGAGAGCTAAAGTTGCTCAAAGGATTTGTGACTTTTGTACCAGTCACGAATCCCAAAGCTTATAGACTGAAGAGACGTGCAGGCGACCGAAACCTAAATCGCCGTTTGATGCCGACCGAGTCGCCTGTTCAGTACGAGGATCACATTGCTAACTGGCTATGCCCACTACTGGCAGAGCACGAGGGCCTACTTGACCTTCACTCTTTTCAGAGTGGCGACACAGCCTTCGCACTCTTTGGTCCATCTAATAACAATCATGCACTAGAGCCCTTTGCACAAGCACAGATCGAGGAAGGGCTCATTACTCGACTCGGTTGCAAGCGGTTTGTCTATGGCTGGCTCTGCACCTATGCCAAAGGAATCGAGCGCCGGGCTGCAGAAGTCAAAGCTGGACGCTTTAATGCCAAGGATGTAGATGTCGATACGCGCTACGGAATCGGCACCACCGAATACATGCGCTCTATGGGTGGCTGGTCGCTCACCCTAGAATGCAGTCAGCATGATGATGTCGGTGGACGCGACGTTGCGTACCAAGCAATTGTAAATACCCTGACCTATCTCGGCATGATCGCTGGAGCACCTCCAGCTCCAGCAAAAGAGTTTGAAGTGCTCGGTCTTTATGACGTATTTGATCGCTTTGATATGAACGATCAGTTCGCCAAGCCTTGGAAGAGCTTTGACTGCATCAAACAGGGCGAATGTATTGGCACCAGGGCCGATGGCACGCAAATTATTGCAGAGCGAGACTGCTTCATTGTGTTTCCGAACATGAAATCGCAGCCCGGACAAGAGTGGTTCTACCTTGCTCACTCAGGGGGACGTTTGGGGCGTTGAGGATGAATAAACACTCATTCATTTTTGCAACAGTGTGTAACTAGCCACTGCGTCAATACCGAAGTCGCCAGAAGAAAATCGTCTACTGACATCTCTTCATCGGGATGATGGCTACCGTTGGGATTACGGATAAATAAAAATCCGAACGGGATACCTGCAGCATAAAAGGCAGCGGAATCATGAGAGGCGGGACTCGGCAAGTCAGGCACTTGCAAGCCCAACTCTTGAGCGCAGGCACGCAACTGGGAAGTGATCATTGGATCAGCTGGAGCGACACCGGCCGAGGCTTCTGGCCCAAGCTCAATTTTGACGCGACGCTTAGCACCCACATCCTTCACCAGCGCTAAAAACTTCTCCTTCAGTTCCGCAAGGTCTGCGGTGTCATAAGCGCGCACATCGAGGCTCAGTCCAAACTCTCCAGGCACGATTGTGAGTCCATGACGCGCGCTGTTGGTCTGAAATTCACCAATCGTGCATGCCATCAGACGCCCCTCTTGTTCCCATTCAGCCCAGATTTTGTCGAGTCCGAGTGCAATGTCAGCACCCGCGAGCGACGCATCATGGCGATAACGACGACCTAGTCCAACATGACCGTACTCGCCGGTGATCTTAATCTTTGGATAACGGAAGTTACCCGGGACACCAGAGCCAATCGCAATCGCACGTCCATCGATCGCAAGGCTAGGAGCCTGTTCAATATGCACTTCCATAAAGGCTTTGACATTCTGTGACGTCAGGTAGGCCTCGCCGCGCTCAACGGCATCAGGGTCCCCGCCCGCGTCGCGCAAATGCTCGGCAAGCGTTCGTCCAGAATCAATCCGCTTCGACTGCAGAGCGGTGGCTTGCAATGTGCCAAGCGCACCGCGACTTCCAATGTAGGACACCTGAAACCAAATGCTTTCTTCAGCACGGATACCCATGACGACGATATCGCATTCAGGTTGCAGCCTTGATTCTCGGATCGCCTCTACCGCAATCAATCCAGCGACCACGCCAGCGGCCCCGTCATAATTACCCCCTGCTGCGACCGAGTCAAGATGCGAGCCAATCACAATCGCTGGGGCGGAACGGTCTAAACCAGGCAACACCATGTAGGTGTTGCGCATATGGTCATGTCGAATTTCCAACCCAAGGTCAGATGCGTATTTCGCGACGAGGTCATGCGCAAATTGCTCGCCCGCTCCATACGTGTCACGCGTAACGCCTCGGCGAGCAGCATCAGCACTGCCCTCGCGCAACTGATCAAAAAGCCATTGCGCCTCCGGATAAAGACTCATGACGAGAGCGTCGACTTTCAATGGAGCATGCATACAAAGGAATCCTATGGCTACCTAGCTTTTACCGGCGCCCAAGCCTGAAGTGATTGAGGACATCGTGTTAGTGTTTAATGATACAGAATACATATTATTGCGACACGTCCTTTTGAACATCATTGCATTATTCGTTATCGGGCTAGGTGCGTCGATTGCCCCTCTAGACTTCTCTGTCAATGTCGCTTTTCCCGCGATTTCAGAGGCGTTTTCGCTACCTACAAAAAGTATTCTTTGGATCCCTTTTTCTTACGTGCTCACGTATGGTGTGCTGGTCATCGGGTTTGGCGCCTTGGGAGATAGACTGGGGCACCTGCAGGTTTTTAGGGCGGGACTTGTACTCGCGATTATTGCCTTAACACTCTGCGCCTTAGCGCCGACTTACCCCTTGCTTATCGCCGCGCGCGTCTTGCAAGGAATCGCAATGGCCTTAACCTTGTCGTGCGCACCCGCCATAGTGACCTTTCTGTACGACGAGTCACAACGCACGCGAGCCCTCTCTTTGTACGGGAGCATGACAGCAATCGCAAGTGTTGCCGCGCCGCTCATTGGCGGCGTCATGATTGCTTGGCTGGACTGGCCGGGCGTCTACTGGTTCCGGGTACCTATCGCGATTATCGCGCTAGCCTTGTTGCCTTTGCTAAATCCAAGACTAGAACGCAATGCACATAGCCGCGAACCATCTGCACTGCAAACGAAACCCTCAACGCTACGATTGCTGTTTTACACAAGCCGTCAAGATAAGCGTTTCCTTTGGATAAACATCGTTAGTGCCATTTTACAATTATCGACTTTCGCGGTGCCCTTGTTAGTTCCTTACTATCTCTCTACGATTGCGGCATGGACTTCTGAAAAGATTGGCATTGTGTTGGGGTGTTGGGCAATCGGCACACTACTCGGCGCAATGCTGACAGGTCTTGTTTCTAAGCGTTGGAGATCAAATGCGATCGCCTTTGTAGCAGTGGGACTATGCACCAGCGGCTTAGTTTGCGTCATGCTTTGGTCTGACTCACCTAATTTGGGTCTCATTTTCTTTTCAATGCTCCTTCAAGGCTTAGGCTTGGGCTTATTCCAAGTGGCATATGCAGACTGGATTATTGCCAGTCTCCCTCGCCAAGCACGTGGCGTTGCCGGGGGTATCACTGTCTTTACCCGTACAGTGGGCGTTGTGGGTGGAGCAGTTTTTTGGCTCTGGGTACTGCAGCTAGCCGAATTCCTTATGCAACCAGATGCTTTGCAGGCCAAGGAAATATTCATGACTGGTTTTAAAAGTGTCTTTTTATGCGCCGCAAGTTTATTGACTGCGTGCCTTTTATTCACCAAGCTACGCACCGATGTATGGCGACCTACTCGCAAGGAAAATCGAAATGTCTGATCGTGATGCCAGTGGTCGTGCTTGGCAAACACTTCCAAGTGAATATCTCAGTCAACGACCTGCAACCTATCAGGTCGGGCAGCCTAGCTCGCAATATCTCACCATGGGCGATGGCTGTCGCATTGCGGTAGATACCTACTTACCCGAAAGAAAGGTCACCGCCGGCTCAGCCATTCCACCACGCAAATTCCCCACGATTGTCATTCTTACGCCCTACTACCGACGATTCAAACTTAGTGGGCCAAATGCAGATCCAAGTCCAAACGCAGCCAAGTATCGCGATTTTTTTATACCACGCGGCTACGCACTCGTCGTCGTAGACGTGCGGGGCACGGGAGCAAGTTTTGGTACGCGTGACTCATTCCGCTCGCCACGCGAGTTGAATGATTACCGTGAAGTCGCCGATTGGATTGTCGCTCAGCCGTGGTCTGACGGTTCTCTTGGCTCGACTGGCATTTCCTACCTCGGAGCCGCCGCATGCTTTTTGGCGAGCACAGGTCATCCTGCTGTCAAGGCTATCGCACCGCTTTTTTCTGTTTCGGACACCTACTCCGATCATGTGTTTCCTGGCGGCCTCAAGTGCACCACAGTAACGGAGCACTACGACGATTTAGTTCAAGCTTTGGACCGCGATCAACGCGCGGAGTTGAAACGCTACCCTTACTTTGCCGACCCCTTGTTTGCCGGACCGCAGCCTGTGGATGCGGACACAGATGGCTCTCTCGTACAGCAAGCGGTCGCCGAGCATCAAAACAATTTTAAGCTGCGCGATTTCGCGCCAGAAATGGCTTTCCGCGAGGAAGTATCGTTGCATGACCCTAATTTGCACAGCGGTGTCTGCAGCCCCTATTGGTACATGGACCAATTGCCTGAGCACGTTGCGATCTATTCGGTCTCGGGTTGGTATGACGGGAGCTCCTACGTCAACGGGTCAATTTCACGTTTTCTATCCCGCAAGAATGTGAACGATCGATTGCTTCTTGGCCCTTGGGATCATGGCGCTCGCGGAAATGGGTCACCTTGGCGCGGAGAAAAGCTTGAGCCTGAATTCCCACTGATGGCCGAAGTGCTTCGCTTCTTTGATACACATCTCATGCGTTTACAAACGGGCATTGAAAAAGAACTGCCCATTCACTTTCATACCGTACATCAAGAAGCGTGGCAGAGCGCTGCTCAGTGGCCTCCGGTGCAGACGATACAAAAAATGTATCTGAAAAAAAATGAATCTCTCGACGTCATTCCAGATTCCATTGAATCCAAGTCAACCTATCAGGTCGACTTCACACTAGGGACCGGCTCGTCTACACGCTACGAACGACTCGAAGCCAAAGCTGTCAATGCGTTTTATGGCGACTGGCCAAAACATGAAAAACGCATGCTCTCCTTTAGTACCGCCGTCTTAGAGCACGACACCACACTCTCTGGTCATGTCGTCGTTGATTTAAACGTCGCAACCTCAGAGTACGATGCAGCGCTGTTTGTCTACTTATCCGAAGTGGATGCGGATGGACGATCTTGGTTTGTGACGGATGGAGCACTACGTATGTTGCATAGAAGGACGTCCACCTGCCCACCTCAGTACCAAACGACCTGGCCGTACCGCAGTTTTTACAGGAAAGACTCGCAATTGATGGCGCCTAACGAGGCTAGCCAATTGCGTTTTGCGTTACTACCAATTTCTTGGACATTTAAAGCAGGGAGTCGCATACGTCTCTCGATCTCGGGCGCTGATGCCGATCACTTCGCTCAGGTCCCGCACGGACGTCCACCGCTCCTATCAATCACATTAGGTGGTGAATCGGCATCTTTTATAGAGATGCCGATTCAAACCTAAGTGGTTAGGCGCCCGCCTTGAAGGATTTATTCCAATACTCCAGCACCTGTGTTTTCTCAGACACCAAAGACTTGGAATCGTACGGGAGCACGCGCTTGATTTCGCTATCGCTGAAGCTGACTCGCGCCTTCAGGTCTGCTGGCAAGTCCGCGTTACGCACTGTTGGTGCATAGCCCATCGCTTTCGCAAACTCGACCTGCCCCTTCGGATCCATCATTGCATTCAAGAACTTCCAAGCACCGGGCTTGTTACGCGCATTTTTAGGCACAGCGCCTTCAAACGTCACCGCGACAGCACCCTCTTTGGGCACAACAAAACCAAGAGGCAAGCCAGCATCCTGCCACTGCAAGGCGCGCGCCTTCCACATGCAAGTCATCCAAATCTCGCCTGACTTCAATGCAGCCGCAACGGCTTCGTTTGACGGAAATACTTTAGGATCATTTTTTTTGATCTTTGCGAGCATATCCATGCCGGCTTTGAAGGTCGACATATTGCCGCCATTTGCCAGACCAACAAAAAGCGTATTCGCTACGTGCAAAATATCCGAAAACCCGACACGACCGCGATACTTAGGATCCGTTGCTGCAGCAAACGAATCCGGAGGTGTAGGAATTTTTTCCTTGTTGTAGACCAACACCATTGCGCTAAAGATATGTGGAATTGAATAAGGGGTGCGGAACTGTTCATAGGTGTTCGCAAAATTAGGCGTGTTGGCTGTGCTAACCGCCTCAAACGGATCGACTAGAGACAAGTCATACATGTCGACGTCCTGTAACAGAGCGACATCCATCGAACCACGGCGAGATTTGGTCTCTGCACGAATTTTTGTTGCACGCGCAACCGCGTTACCGGTGTCGAACACGACTGGAACACCAGCCAAGGGGTTGACAATCTTCTGGAGCAGGTTTTGGTAGTCCCCTCCCCACGTACCAACAACAACGTTTGCGTCTTGCGCCATCGCTTCTCGACCAAAAATTGGCAAGGCAGAGGCCAAAAGCAGTCCAGAGGACGATTTTAAAAAAGTACGTCGCTTAAAGGTCGTTGCTTGCATAAAAACTCCTTGGTGAAGACAAAGAAATTTGACTTGTGTGGGTTTGAACTGATTGGGTCACCCCGTTCATCGGATACAGCTTAACCGCTGCCTGCTCAAAATGCTTAGAAATTTCATCAGAACTTAGGTCCCGCGTGATCACGATAATCACATCTGGACGACCTTTTTGCGTCGACATACGACGCGGCATACTGTAGGTTGTACCGACCCCTTGTATAAGTATCGGCTCTTCGCAGTCTGTCACCTTTACCAGCGCCTTCACGCGCAGGAGCTGCTCACCCGCCAAGCCTGCGAGATCATCTAGCCACCAAGACAAGTTTTCCCACGAGATATCAGGTGCTGCCTCACCGCGCAAAACATGTATGCGATTGTGCGCTAACCCACCTGCTCGCGCAAAGCTTAAGCTCGCCGCCGTCAAGTCAGCAATGGATAGTGTACTCTCGCCGGTCAAATTGAAGGCTCCATCAACCACAGCAGCGCGGTCCCGTCCAGACACGATTTCAGCCAAAGGGTTGAGCGCCCGTGCTTGTCGCACGCGCTCTGCGAGTGTTACATCGTCTACAAGATCAATTTTTGTCAGGACAATTCTTTGTGCAGCTGCGAGTTGGGCCGCGGCATCCTCGAACTGCTCGGCACGCAGTCCACCTAGTTGTGCATCGAGCGTAGATATGACGGAAACACGCAACCCTCGCTTTGAAAGTTCAGGATCGGATAAAGACGCCAGAATAGGTCCGGGCCTCGAAAGCCCACTGGTTTCAAGAATCACCCGACGAAGCTCTAGCGAGCCCGGTGGACGCGGCGCATCCAATAGGTCCGCCACAGTCGTGACTAAATTACTGCGCAAGGAGCAACAAACACATCCGTTAGCAAGCATCCGAAGATCGATGGCGTCTTGGTCTTCCGAGACCAAGACGCCATCGATGCCGATCTCGCCCGCTTCATTCACAATGACAGCCGTGTCACGAAGCTGTGTTTGACGCAAAAAGTCTGAAAGCAGCGTAGTCTTTCCGCTACCTAAAAAGCCACATAAGACAACAAGCTCAACGGCCTGGCGGTCTGTCATCTTCGCTACCCACCCAGCTCTGATTCACGATATCGCGCACTTCAGCTAGTAACTGCTCAGTGTCATACACCACGCCTGCACGGATCGTATAACGCAATGAACGCTTCCACTCCGCTTTCGATGTTTCATCATTCAAGCGTATGGCACCGGTACCGTACATAAGTTTGAAATCTTCCAGCGGATTCAGATCATGCACCAGTAGATCGGCTCGCTTACCCACATCGATTGAACCCGTATCGTCCTCCAGACCCAAGAGCTCCGCACCGAGTGATGTCGCAGCACGCAACACCTCTAGAGGGTGGAACCCGGCCTCCTGCAGCAACTCCAGCTCACGAACCAGTCCAAAACCATAGATTTGATAGATAAAACCTGAATCGCTTCCAGTACAGACGCGTCCGCCGAGGTTCTTATACTCATTCACGAACTGCATCCATAACTGATAGTTCTGCTTCCACTCGACCTCGTTCGTCGTACTCCAGCGATACCAGTACGCCCCATGACCGCCACGCTGAGGCTGGAAGTACTTCCAGATCGTTTTAACGGTGTAATCACCGTGCCAGTCGGCCCTGCGCGCACGCATCAAGTCCCGATTCGCATCGTAGATATTGAAGGTCGGCACAAACGTATGGCCAACCTCAAGAAACTGTTCGAGTACATCGTTCCATTTTCGGCTACCTGGCTGAGCCGCCTGCATGAACATTTGTCCGGATACGGAGAAACGAAAATACTCATCTCCGTAGTTGTAGTCAGTTGGAAAGTTCTGCACCGTGCGGTTTTCGAATAGCGCCTCGGGGATACCGTAATAATGCTCAGAACTCGTCAGGCCCCATTTTGCCGAACTCAACGCGTTGACGCGCGTAACCGCCATCTGCGCATGGTGGCACCCGCTACGCAACCCTTGTTTATTTGCCTCATCCAGTGCAGCTTGCATGATGGTAGGCGGAGCGCCAAAAAATTTGATTCCATCAGCGCCGCGTGCCTTCACACGCTTAACCCAATCGCGTGCCTGTTCAGGTGTAAATATTGTTTTAATACGCTCATTTACGGCAGGAAAATATGCATGCAGAATCATGCGCGGCGCTGCGATTTCGTTCGCTTCCGCCGCATCGCGTTGCTGCAACATGTAGTTCAAGCCATTCATAGAGCCCATCTCGCGAACGGTGGTGACACCATGCGCGAGCCATAGCTTGTATACGTAATCTGCCGTCGGCACGTCACCGCTCATCGCATGCCATGGCGTACCTACATGTGCGTGGCAATCGATCAGGCCCGGGGTGACAAACTTTCCGTGACAATCGATTTCATGATCCCCTGCGGCAGGGCGATTCGCAGGATTGATTGGCTTGAGCGGAGTGCCTACGTTTTTTAGTTCGGTGATTCGACCGTTTTCAACAACGAGATCAACCGGCCCAGAAGGAGGAGCGCCCGTACCATCAATAACCGTCGCTCCGCGCAAAACAAGTCTCTTAAAGGGCCCTGCTCCGCTTGTGCGTGCTGTAGCCGGCACGGCTGGATGCATGCCTTTAGGCTCAAACATCAAACGCGGTTCTTCGCCAGCCAAAACATCCACAGCCTTAATATCTGCCATCACTACTCCACATTCAGTAAAAAACGATCCGAGTCTTACAGACGGTTAACGTACACAACACCTTCTTTCATGACCAACGGGATGTGATCTCCCTGTCCAAGCAAACAAGACACGTCGCGCAGAGGGTCCCCGTCGACAATCAGAACATCCGCAAAGGCCCCGGGCGTCAAGCGCCCGAGCTTGCCAGTCATGTTTAACACTTCCGCTGCGGTGGTGGTTGCACTGCGCAACACCTCAGCGATCGGCAATACCTCAGATCGAATCCGGAACTCTTCACTCTGCAGGCGTTGCGAGGGGCCCAGCAAATCGCTTCCATAGCCCATCTTGACCCCCGCGTTGCGATAAATCTCTAGCGAAGCCAGTCCGGCCGTACGTACCTCGTCAATTTTTGCAACGCTATCAGCCGGCAAGCCGTATTGCGCACCTTCTTTGGCAAGTGCTTCGTAGGTGATCAACGTGGGTACCACGTAAGCCTTATGGTCATGCATGAGCTTTGCAGTCGCTTGATCGACTAGGTTTCCATGTTCGATCGTACGCACGCCCAAACGCACGGCACGCGCAATCGCCTCGGGAGTGTACGAGTGGGCCATCACATAGGTTTGACGCGCTGTCGCCTCATGCACAACAGCCGCAATTTCTTCGTCGGAATAGCCCCAGGACGCGATCGGATCAGTAGGTGAAGCAACACCACCAGACGCCATAATTTTGATCTGATCCGCGCCCATCTGAAATTCTTGGCGTACCGCTTGGCGCAAGGCATCCACGCCGTCGACCACACGCCCGATATCGCCAGCGCGGAAACAACAGCCACAAAAGCTCATTGGGCGCAGATGATCTGATCGTGGACGTGGGTCGCCATGACCGCCTGTTTGGCTTAGCGCACGACCGGCAATGAAGAGGCGCGGTCCGTCGATAGTCCCTTCATTGATTGCGCACTTAAGCCCCCAGCCAGCGCCCGCGGCATCACGCACTGTGGTGAAGCCACGCTGAAGCATGGCCTTAATAATCGGCACTGAACGCATCATCACCAAAGCATCCGGCAATGCACCTTGTGTACTCAAATTGAGCTGAGTGGCCGTTACGTGCACATGCAAATCGATTAAGCCAGGCATCACCGTCTTACCCGCGACATCAATGACCCGCGCGGTCTTACTGGTTAGCGACTTTTCTGATACCTCTTTGATCAAGCCGTTTTCAATCAGAACATCATGCGGACCCAACAATGTATCGTGCAAGGGATCGAGCAAATTTCCATTTTTGAATAGAACCGTTTCTTGCATAAATACCTCGAGATATCTATAAATAGGGGCTTAAGACGCCATTGTTTTGACGTAACGACGATGTATCAACCAGTTCGCGCTCAGCGCGATCAGCATGGTCGCAATCACTAAGATCAGGGCCATGCTAGAACCAAACGTCCAATTTGATGCCTTAGCGATTTGGCCGTACAGCGAAGGCGCCATCATGGTGATCCCACTCCCTCCGAGCAACACTGGGGTGGCGTAAGCGTTCATGCACAAAATAAATACGAGCATCGTTCCCGCAGCAACCCCTGGAGCGGCGATCGGCAAAACGATGCGCCAAAACGTGGTGAACATATTCGCACCAAGATTCTGAGCGGCTTCCTCTACAGCGAAATCAATTCCCTCCAAGACACTCTGAAGCGTCAAAATCATATAAGGCAGTACAACCGCAGTCGTACCAATGACAACCGCAAGAGGTGTGTACAACAACTTAATAGGTTGCGTGATGGCACCCAACCAGATCAGTAAGGCGTTGACCGCACCTGCATTGCCGAGCACCACCATCCAACCAGCCGCCCGGACAACGTTACCAACCATCAAGGGGAAGACCAACAAGATAATCAACAAACTCTTGTGTCGGGTCTGTGTCTTAGCTAAAAAATACGCAACTGGGAACCCAAGCACGAGTGCCAACACGGTACAAATTGCAGCGACTTTAACCGTATCAAAAAACACACCACGGTAATACGCGTCGCTAAAAAATTTTACGTAGTTCTCAAAGGTAAAACCTTCACGCATCACGTGCACTGGGTCGTGAAAGTTAAAGCTATAACGAAACATCAACACAATGGGTACCATGATGATGCAGAACACGACCAAGGAGGATGGGAATGCTAAACAGGCGCCAAGTCGTGCGTGACGTGCCTCGTTTAGGGATGTCGCGCTCACGCCCCGACCTCGTCGTTAAACACCACACAATCAGAGGCCTTGAAATTCATTAGCAAGGAATGTCCAACCGCAAAGGTATCGGTGGGTGACACCGCTGCCGTGTTTGACACCTGACATGACAACCGCTGCTGGCCCGGACCTGCGAGCACGACATCAACAAAGGAACCTAAGTAGGCTGACGATTGCACGGTAACGGGAACGTTGTTCTCGTACTCCTTGTTAGTTGACAACTCAACACGCTCAGGGCGCACGCCGATACGCTTGGTTCTCTCGCTCACACCATCAACTTTAAGCAACAATCCGTCTAAAGTTCTGAACTGACCTGGTCCGGCACATACACCAGAAAAGAAATTCATCTTGCCAAGAAATTCAGCAACAAAAAAATTCTCTGGGCGCTCGTACAAGGCATCTGGGCGTCCAACCTGCTGGACCTTACCATCATGCATGATGGCCATCCGGTCAGAAATCGCGAGTGCCTCTTCCTGGTCGTGGGTGACAAAAATCGTAGTTAAGCCAAGACGTTGTTGCAGGGCTCGAATTTCTTCACGAACTTCCAAACGAAGCTTCGCATCTAGGTTCGACAGCGGTTCATCGAGCAAAAATACTTTCGGCTCGATCGCCAGAGCACGTGCAATAGCAACTCGTTGCTGTTGCCCACCTGACAACTGACGTGGATAACGATCTTTGTATTCAGTCATCCGAACCATATCCAGAGCGAGCTCAATCCGGCGATCGCGCTCATGGGCACCGACCTTACGCATTTCAAGTCCAAACGACACATTTTGTGCAACGGTCATGTGCGGGAATAGTGCATAGCGCTGAAACACCATACCGGTGTTGCGCTGATGCACCGGTAGCGCAGTCACGTCAGCACCACCAATCAGAATTCGGCCTGCCGTCGGATCGATGAATCCAGCGATCATGCGCAAGGTCGTCGTCTTGCCACAGCCGCTTGGTCCTAAAAAAGACACCAATTCGCCATCCGCGATTTCAAGCGAAAAATCTGACACCGCGACCGATTGTCCAAACTGTTTTTTAAGATGATTGAGCGAGACATTAGCCATAGGAGATCACACCACTTGACTGAGTTTGACGAAGCGGTCAGTCACCAACATGATGATACCGAGCAAGAGTATTTGAACCGACGACACGGCAGCGATCGTCGGGTCAAGGTTGAATTCAAGGTATTGCATGATCGCTATAGGCAAGGTAGTACTGCCAGGTCCGACCAAAGACAGAGAGACCTCGAGATTTTCGAACGACACAATAAAACTAAACAGGGCTGCTGCTACGATTGCCGGACGTAACATTGGCAGAGTAATGCGCAAAAAGGCAATGCGCCCGTTCGCACCAAGATTGCGAGCGGCTTCCTCTATCGATGGATCCAACCCGTGCATACTGGCGGACACCAAACGCACCGTCCAAGGAATTGTTAAACAGATGTGCGCTAGGACCAAGCCCACTAGGGTGCCTACAATATCTTGGTCTAAAAAGTTTTCAGTTCTAAGGTAGAACAAATAAATCGCAATACCGGCAACGATTCCCGGCATTAACAAGGGCGACAACAAAAGAGTGTTCACATACTTTGCGCCACGGAACCGATACCGAATCAAGCCTAACGCCGCAACAACACCGAGCGAAACACCAATAAGTGCTGACACAATCGCCAGCTGCAGGCTAAACATGAACCCATTCACGAATGACTGATTCTGCCAAGCGTTGTGATACCAGGACAGCGTATAGCCGGACGGTGGAAAATACAAAATAGAGTCTTTGAAGAAGCTCAGCCAAATCACAAAGATTAAGGGGCATAACATAATTGCGTACACAAGGAACACAAACGCCCGCAAAAACCATTTGCCTAGGTGAAGACGCCTAATTGGAAGGATGCTTGCAGACACTCAAATGCGCTCTTGAAACTGATTAAATCGATGCTAGGGGCTAGATACACTTTACATTACTAGTGTTTACCCTGAGCTTAAACCAAATTCTACACAGCAAGTTGACCCAACCCCGCCCTCGCGATACTTTGTTTTTATTGCATTACTGCAATTCCCTCAGAAAAACACTTCGGATCCCCCATCATGCATATTGAACCAGGCGTCGTAGACGGTGCAAAAATCCTTCTCAGTGTTGGTACGGCAGGTGTCGCTTGCGCGCTCACAGTGAAGGCGATCATCGACACCCTGCGCTCAGATGGCGTATCAGCCCTGATGACACGCACACTGATGACCACCTTCCTGGTGTTTCTCTCATTTGAGGTGCTTTGGCATCATCCAGTCGGGGTGTCTGAAGTGCATTTGATCATGGGAAGCACTCTATTTCTGTTATTTGGCGCCGCACCCACGGCACTGGGTCTAACCCTTGGACTATTGATCCAAGGAATATTTTTTGCGCCGACAGATCTTCCGCAATTCGGAATGAATCTAACCTCTTTACTACTGCCTCTGTTTGCAATGAGCGTCGTTGCCCGTCGGATCGTTAAGCCGTCTACCGCTTACGTCGACCTTTCGTACCGACAGACTCTTAAGTTGTCGCTTGTATTTCAAGGCGGCGTTGTCGCTTGGGTCGCATTCTGGACACTGTACGGACAAGGTATAACGGCTACAAACTTGGAAGGCCTTGCAAGCTTCGCAGCCGCCTATAGCATCGTCATTTTGATTGAACCCGCACTTGATCTTGGCGTCTTAGGGATAGCTAAGCATGTGCACAACAAGAATGTGCGTGCGCTGTTTGCAACGAGATTAACTGTGGCAAACGCAACCTGACGTCATGCGCTTGCGAGGCTCAACCGCTCTGGGGCAAAGCGCAACGTAAAGGTGCTGCCCTTCCCAAGCGTACTGGTAATTTGCAGTTGAGCGTGATGTCGGGTGGCGATGTGTTTAACGATCGCTAGCCCTAAACCTGTACCACCCGTGTCGCGCGAACGACTTCCGTCCACACGATAAAACCGTTCGGTCAAGCGAGCGAGGTGGGCAGAGTCGATACCCGGTCCGGTGTCAGACACAGAGAACTCCCCATGCCCATCCTGTGCGACAGACCACTTCACAGAAATAGCACCACCCTCAGGTGTATAGCGAATCGCGTTCGAAATAAGATTGCCGAACGCGGATTGGAGTTCCCGTTGTTCACCCATCAACAGGTGGGTGCTATCAACAGAAAAATCAATGTGATGCTTACCCTTAGACAAGGCCTCAGCATCTGAACGCAATGCACCCATCTCAGCCACAACATTAAACGGGGTCGAGGCTGCGACCTTTGAGTTTGCCTCAAGCTTGGCGAGCGTGAGCAAGTCCTCGACAAGATTTTTCATCCGTCGCGACTGCGTCATCATCAAATCCAGATACCGATGCTGTTGATCAGGCGCTAACTCAATCGATTGCATGGTTTCCAAAAAACCAATCAGCACGGTTAGGGGCGTACGGATCTCATGCGAGACATTTGCCACAAAGTCTCGGCGCATGGCTTCCGTGCGCTGCAAGTCAGTGATATCTTGCGCCAACAATAAGGACTGATCATCGGCAAAAGGAAACACTTGCACAACGACGGTTAAATTAGCCGCAACGCCCATTCGTTCAATCACAATGGGACTCTCAAAATCGGCGGCGTTCAAGTAGCCCACAAACTCTGGGTGTCGAACGAGATGCGCAATACTTTGTTTAGCATCTTTCTTAAAATCTAGACCGAAAAATCTCTCAGCGCTCGAGTTGCACCACTCAACCTGATTCAAAGCGTCCAACATAATCACGCCATTAGGCGATGCCTGAAAACCTTGAATAAAACGGTCGTGTTGTTGTTCAATCGCATGGATACGATCCCGCATCTCGGTAAGCAAGCGCTGACGCTGCGTAAACACCTCGCCCCAGATTCCGAAGGCCACCATGGGTTCAGAACCTGGCGCGACTGCATTGACCTGTAACCGATGTAGGTTGTAATACGAGTAGCCTAGGGGCAGCGCCAGCGCGAGACCGCCAAACACATACGCACCCCAATCACCCACTAGATAGGCGCCCATCAGCGCCAAGACGATGGATACGAGAACAATCAGTACGAACCGCCCTGCAGCTACCGACATCAATGACAACGCTCCGAGCGACTGTGGCTATGACCTATCGCCGTCCGCGGTTGGACTCGGCGTTCTCGTTGCACGATAACCGACTCCTCGAACAGTTTCAATGTACGCATCGCACTTCGCAACAGCTAGCGCAACTCGGAGTCTGCGAATATGCACATCAACTGTTCGCTCTTCAATAAATACTTCATTACCCCAAACCTGATCGAGCAACTGGGCTCGGGAGTGCACGCGCTCGGGCGCGCTCATCAAGAACTGCAACAAACGAAATTCCGTTGGGCCCACGACGATTTCGCGTCGTGTCGCATTGGGCCACTCGGCTGTCACGCGATGCGTCACGGGATCAAGGCGCATGGCGCCAAGCACCATCAGCTCATCTTGTGACGGTGCCCGACTATGGCGTCGCAAGAGTGCTTTGACGCGAGCCATGAGCTCTTTTGTCGAGAAGGGCTTGGTCATGTAGTCGTCCGCACCCGAATCCAACCCTAAAACTTTGTCCGCCTCTTCGCTTTTAGCGGTGAGCATCAAAATCGGTACCATCGCCGTCTTTTCATTTGCTCGAAGTTCTTTCGCAAACTGCACACCGGATTTCCCGGGAAGCATCCAGTCGAGAATGATTAGATCAGGCATCGTCTGACGCATCAAATGCGTGGCTTCGTCGGCCTGAAAAGCGCGATCCACAACATAGTCTCCATGGAGCAAGTTGATCGCAATCAGTTCGGATATGGAGGGTTCGTCTTCAACAATCAGAATTCGTTGGCTCATAAACCAATCCTTATTCCGTCGCACGTTGCATTAATGTGCTCTTTGGGCTGTGCCTTAGGTCATCGCCACCTACGACATAGATAATGAACTCTGCGATGTTCTTAGCGTGATCGCCAATACGCTCGATCGACTTTGCAATCGTCAATATATCCAGACCGGTCGCGATCGTATGTGGATCTTCGGCCAGATAGGAGGTGAGCTTGCGCACAAAGGCACGAAACTCTTCGTCGATCTGCTTATCATCCAAGACGATTGCGGCGGCCGCCGCTGCATCTTGTCTGGCAAAAGCATCTAAGCTCTGGCGCAATTGTTTAAGCGCCATTTGTCCAGAAATAATGATTTCGGCCACGTTGATATTGTGTTCAACGCCCTTACGAATGATCTTTCTCGTACGCTTAGCAACCTTTTCAGCTTCGTCGCCAGCACGCTCTAGGTTGGTATTGGCCTTAGAAATTGCCATCACCAAACGAAGGTCTCGCGCAGTCGGCTGCCGTTT
>JACCED010923130.1_pt1 | contig 30776 bp, 31 predicted proteins | sample 7455021 | NCBI WGS metagenome assembly JACCED01 (sample SAMN15323456, study PRJNA562643) | freshwater metagenome | isolation source: river surface water | place: USA:Blue River Watershed | collected 2017-08-19 | reverse complement strand
TGGAGAAATTGGGGTCAGACCCCAATTGCTCAGCGCCCAATTGCGCCGGCTTCTCTTGCACATACACATTCAATCGGCCGCTGCCGCGCTTGAGCGCCACCTCGATGGCCTCGACCACGCGGGCTTTCTCGGCCGACGAGAGGCGCAGTCGGTCGGCCACCACATCGAGCACCTTGCGCGGACCGGTGGGGGTGGCCACTTCGCGCTCGGCCTGGACCCGGGTGAAGCCACTGGCCGAGAGCCACTGCTCGACTTGCTCGGCGGTGGTGTTGGCGGGCAGCTCGACCGGGAAGGTCAGGACCAGGCGCGGGTCATCGGCCTGGGCAGCGCGTTGCTGCAGTTCGGCATAAATCGTCTCGGGCGTGTCGTGGCGCACCGGCTGGGCACTGTCCCTGTCAAACAGCTGGCCGAGCCGGGCGAACAGCAGCTTGAGGTGGTCGTTGAGCTCGGTCATGGTGCCCACCGTCGAGCGCGAGCTGCGTACCGGGTTGGTCTGGTCGATCGCAATGGCCGGGGGCACGCCCTCGACCTTGTCCACCGCCGGTTTGTCCATGCGGTCGAGGAACTGCCGTGCGTAGGCGCTGAAGGTCTCCACATAGCGCCGCTGGCCTTCAGCGTAGAGGGTGTCGAAGACCAGGCTGGATTTGCCCGAGCCGCTCGGCCCCGTCACCACCGTCAGCTCGCCGGTGCGGATGTCAAGATCGATGTTCTTGAGGTTGTGCTGGCGGGCGCCACGGATGCGGATGAGGCCTTGGGACGACATGCTCTGCCTTGTTGACTGCTGGCCGGACATTCTAGGGAAAGCCGACCCGGCCCACCGGCGGACAAAAAAAGGCCACGCAAGGGCGTGGCCTGGGGGGTCAGGGCGAGGCCCGGCGGGCGCCGGGTCAGGCCCTCACATCACTTGGCGGCGCTGGCGTCGGAAGCCGGTGCTGCGGCAGGCGCACTGGCCGGGGCCGAAGCGTCATGTGCAGGACCGTGGCTCTCGATGCCGTGCTTTTCGCCACCCATGTCGATGTCACCGCCTTGGTTGATCATGTACAGGGCTGCTGCTGCAAAAACAATGAAGCCCAACGCCAGTTTCCACATGTCTCGATCTCCAGAAGTACAGAAAAAAAGGCCCTCCACAGAGGGGAGGGCCTGAATGTAGCACCCGAGTCACCCCGGCTTGCTTACAAAGATGGATCCTTGCGGATTCAGTCTTCTGCGTAGATGTCCACGTCCTTGGTCTCGCGAACGAACAGCAGGCCGATCACGAAGGTCGCAGAAGCGATCACGATCGGGTACCACAGGCCGTAGTACATGTCACCGTTCTGGGCAACCATGGCGAAGGCAATGGTCGGCATCAGGCCACCGAACCAGCCGTTGCCGATGTGGTAGGGCAGCGACATGGAGGTGTAGCGAATGCGGGTCGGGAACAATTCCACCAGCATGGCGGCGATCGGTCCGTACACCATGGTCACGTAGATCACCAGGATCGACAGGATCAGGATGATGGTGACCTTGTCCACCTTGGCCGGATCGGCCTTGGCGGGGTAGCCGGCTTCCTTCAGGGCTTCGGACACTTCCTTCTTGAAGGCAGCGATGGCGGCCACGCTCTCGGCGGTGAACTTGGCGTTCTCGACCTTGGCCACGGGTGCCACGATTTCCTTCTCGCCGATCTTGATCTTGGCCGGGCCGGCTTCGGTCGCGGTGATGTTGCCGTAGCTCACCGACTGCTGGGCCAGGTAGCGCTTGGCGATGTCGCAAGACTTGGTGAAGTCGATTTCACGCGCCACCGGGTTGCCCTGGAAGGAGCAGTCACCGGCAGCGGCCGTCACGGACACCTGGGCCGATTTCTGGGCCTTGGCCAGATCCGGGTTGGCCGCTTCGGTCAGCATCTTGAACAGCGGGAAGTAGGTCACCACAGCCAGCACCATGCCGGCCAGGATGATCGGCTTGCGGCCGATCTTGTCGGACAGCGAACCGAAGATCACGAAGAACGGTGTGCCGATGACCAGCGAAGCGGCCACCAGGAGGTTGGCCGTCGAGCCGTCGACCTTGAGCACGCTGGTCAGGAAGAACAGCGCGTAGAACTGGCCGGAGTACCAGACCACCGCCTGACCGGCGACCAGACCAAACAGGGCCAGCAGCACGATCTTGAGGTTTTTCCACTGGCCGAAGGACTCGGACAGGGGGGCCTTGGAAGTCTTGCCCTCGGCCTTCATCTTCTGGAAGGCAGGCGATTCATTCATCGTCATCCGGATCCAGACCGAAATGGCCAGCAGCAGGATGGACACGATGAACGGCACACGCCAGCCCCAGTCGGCGAAGGCGGCTTCACCGATTGCGGTACGGGTACCCAGGATCACCATCAGCGACAGGAACAGACCGAGCGTGGCCGTGGTCTGGATCCAGGCGGTGTAGGCACCGCGCTTGCCGTTGGGAGCGTGCTCGGCCACATAGGTGGCAGCACCACCGTATTCACCGCCGAGCGCCAGGCCCTGCAGCATGCGCAGCACGATCAGGATGATGGGGGCGGCCACGCCGATGCTGGCGTAGGTGGGCAGGATACCCACGATGAAGGTCGACAGACCCATGATCAGGATGGTCACCAGGAAGGTGTACTTGCGACCGATCATGTCGCCCAGACGGCCGAACACCAGGGCGCCGAAGGGGCGCACGATGAAGCCGGCGGCGAAGGCGAGCAGCGCAAAAATGAACGCGGCGTTGGGATCAAGGCCGGCAAAGAATTGCTTGGCGATGATCGCAGCGAGCGATCCGTACAGATAGAAGTCGTACCACTCAAAGACGGTGCCCAGAGAAGAGGCGAAAATCACCTTCTTCTCTTCGGCCGTCATCGGACGGGGTGCGGTGGTTGTCATTGACAGAGTCTCCTAAAAATCTCCACCCGAAATGGGCTGGTGTCCCGACTATGGACAAGCGCTCTGACGAGGCACTGACGTGAAACTTGTTCCCGACTTACAGCCTGCCGGGTCCGGACCGGTCAGCAGTCATCATCAGATGAAGTCCAACCGCAGCCTGGTCTGAAGGGTGCGTATGGCGTTCAGGGCCTGCTTGATGAATTGCCGATCGACCTGGTTGAAGCTTGCAGTGGCAATTCGATTGGCGTCGGTCGCAGAACCCTCGCTGCGCATCTGCTGCCTCAGGCGCAGGGCCTGCAAATAACTGAATGCGGTGACCCAACCCTGGTATTCCGAGGCGGGGATGCCCAACTGCCGGCCAGCCTGCTGCAGGCGATCCACAGTGGATGTACAGGCCAGTCCACAACGCATCGCCATGATCCTTGCAGCATCCACAACAATCGCCGTACCGGCGTGCTTGATGTCAATGGTCTCGCAGCCATCCACAGTTTCAGTGGCCAGTCCACCCAGCCAATTGATGGCGACGCCGGCGTGCAGATGCTGCTCAACCCATTGCCTGAAAAAGCGCGGATTGACTTGCAATCTGGCTACATAGTCCTGACGCAGCGCTTCGGTCCATTCCAGAGGTCCATGCAACACACGCATGTCAAACCAGATGGCGGCATTGAGCAGGTCGTGAGGGGCGCCGCGCTCGATCCATTCAGCAGCCAGGCTGCTCCACTCCTCAGGGGTCCGACACCAGTCAGCGGTCGAAGCCATAATGCCGCCGCGACACAGGGGATAGCCGCAGGCGTCAAGGGTGTCATTGATCTGCCTGGCCAGGGCCTGCCAACGCGCCCTGTCCAATGTGGGCTGCTCGCTCATGAAGATCAGTGCGTTGTCCTGATCAGTGGCGATGGTTTGCTCCCGGCGACCTTCAGACCCAAGTGCCACCCAGCAAAACTTCTGGCGGGGCAGGACACTCCTCTCATGCACCACGTCAATGATTCTGACTGTCAACTGGTCGTTGAGTTGGCTGTGTAAGCGGGTCAGGCTTTCGGGGGATATGCCTTGGGCAATGAGCTGGGCAGCCAGCGCCCTGATGGCAGCTGCAGCATTTCTCAGCTCGGGCACGGTGTACGCCTGGTTGATGAGTGCACGCAGATGCCGCAAGCCCTGAGACTGCAAGGTGAACAGATCATGCTCGGAGACAAGGTTGACCACTCGGCCTTCACGCAGGATCGGCAGGTGCCCAACCTGACGGCTGATCATGAGCACAGTGGCTTCTTCCAGCGATCTGGTCGAATCCAAAGCCTCCACAGGTTGGCTCATGACCTTGGAGACGGGCTCGTCCAATGACAGGCGGGGCAAGACTACGCGCCCGATCACGTCATCGCGGGTCAGTATCCCGCTGAGTCCCCCGTCTGCGTCCGTCAGCAGCACTGCACCTGCCGGCGGCTGGTGCATGGCTTGCAGCACCTGCAGCAGGGTCGCTGTGTCAGGCAAGGTGCGGACCGGCTTGTCGGGGACCGCTGACAGCGGTTGCTCGAACCGGACAGTCTGCTGATGGCAATCCTTCAATTGCTCAAGCAACAAGCCTCTTGACGCCTCCAGCAATGTCAGGCCCAGCTGGGTCAAATGGTTAGCCAGCGCCGGGCTGAGCGCCATGATCTTGCGCACCTGCGGCCATGGAAACCTGACATAGGCGCACTTCTCGCGTGCCACATAACGGGTTCTCACCGCTCGCTCGGCCAACAGGGCCCCTACCGGCCAAAGACTGCCCACCTCCAGCTCAAAAGGCGAGGCCTCCATACCGTCCGGATATCCGGCCACGCCCCCCTGCCAGATCCAGTAAAGCGATGGGGGCACGCCTGTTCCAGGGTCGAGGATCGTGGTGCCCGCTGCAGCATGGCCAGCCTGTCCGGACATGGCCAGCGCCAGCACATGGGCCGTTTCCATGCGCGCAAATGGCTCGCTGGCCAGCATTTCCTGCAACCAGTCCTCCCCCCATGGCTTATAGAGTTCAACAGACATGAGCACCTCGAACCGCTTATTAACATCCGAATCATCATTAGGATTTGCCCTAGATCAAGGAAGATTCACGAAGAATGTCAGAAATCAGTAAGTAATTTTCAAGACAGTCCCCCAAACTTTGAGCGACTGACCTTGTTATTGCTGCTGAACATTTCACAACTTGTGACCTACATCGGGCTGCTGGCCATGCTGGGCCAGGGTCTGCTGTTCCTGCTGGCCGGACAAAGAAGGCAGGACAACCTCTTCTATCAGCTCTTCCAGGTCCTGAACAAGCCTTGGTTTGCGATGGCTCGCTGGCTTTCTCCAGCCAAAGTGGCCATCCAGCACCACGGCTACGTGGGCTTCTTTGTGCTTTGTGTGCTCTACCTCGCCATCACGGTGGCCAAGATCGAGCACTGCATTGGCGTGAACATGTTGGGCTGCAGATGAGCATCAAGCAACTACGCAACCGTTGGCGTCACTGGCAAGCATTGTTTTGGGTCACATTGGGACAAGCTGCCCGCGCCGAACGACTTTGGAGCCGACTCATTGATGAGCACGGACCCCGTCAAGAGTGGGTTTCGAGCCGGGCGCACCTGCTGGCGCAATTGCAAAACCCCGTAGCGGCTGCCAAGGACTACGAATGGCTGTGCAGCCAACCGATGGCACGGGCCTCGGACTGGTTCAATCGCGGCTTCCTGCTGGAACAGGCCGGCAACATCAACGGTGCCGCTGAGTGCTTTCGTCAAGCCATTTCCCTTGACGGCGAGCTCGATCGGGCCTGGTATGGATTAGGCCTGTGCCTGGCTCGCCAAGGCAAGCTCGATGAAGCCATACAAGCGCTGACGCGCAACACCCAATTGCAACCCATGAGTCCCCACGGCTGGGTCCAGCTGGCCAGGGTTCATGAGCAACGCCAGGAACCCGAGCAGGTGCTGAAGATCATTCGGCACCTGCAAGGGTTCGAACCCAAGGTCGCGGCTGAGCTGATGCGCGAGTCTGGGTTGGGCCTGAGTCCTGGCCGGGCCTAGGAGCGGTTGGGTTGCAACGGGAAGAGACCCTTCTCGCAACCGCAAGTGCCTCGCTAGAGGCGGAGACAACAGGAGACATCAATGCAGTTGACGGAGTCCCATCGCCAATATTGGCAAAAGAACCTCAACATCACCGCCATCCTTCTCGGACTGTGGTTTGTTGTAACGTTTGTGGTCACTTATTTCGCGCGTGACCTCAATTTCAATTTCTTTGGCTGGCCATTCAGTTTCTGGGTGGCTGCTCAAGGATCCCTCGTGGTGTACGTGGCCATCATCTGGTACTACGCGCACTACATGAACAAGCTCGACCAAGAGCACGGCGTTGCCGAAGCCGAGGAGGACTGAAATGGCTGGACTCGCACCTGAATCTGAAGGCGGAATGTTTTCCGCCTCCAGCAATACTGCTTTCAAGAAGCAGCTCAACAAGGTTTACGCCTGGTACACAGGAGGCTTTGCAATCTTCGTGATCGTACTCGCCATCCTGGAACAGATGGGCCTGCCCCGCAACTGGATCGGTTACCTCTTCCTTGCTGCCACGGTGTTTCTGTACGCCGGCATCGGCGTGATGAGTCGCACCAACGATGCTGCCGAATACTACGTCGCCGGTCGTCGCGTGCCTGCCATGTACAACGGCATGGCCACCGGTGCCGACTGGATGAGCGCCGCCTCGTTCATCGGCATGGCCGGCACCCTGTACCTCACCGGCTACGGCGGCCTGGCCTTCATCATGGGCTGGACTGGAGGCTACTGTCTGGTAGCACTGTTCCTCGCGCCTTACCTGCGCAAGTTCGGCCAGTTCACCATCCCGGACTTCCTGGGTGCACGGTATGACGGCAACATCGCCCGCTTGATCGGCATCATCATCGCGATCTTCGTTTCCTTCGTCTACGTGGTGGCGCAGATCTACGGTGTCGGTCTGATCACCACACGCCTCACGGGCGTGGCGTTCGAGCTGGGCATCTTCCTGGGCCTGGGCGGCATTCTGGTGTGCTCGTTCCTGGGGGGCATGCGTGCCGTCACCTGGACTCAGGTGGCGCAGTACATCATCCTGATCATCGCCTACATGATCCCGGTGGTCTGGCTGTCGGTCAAACAGACCGGGGTACCCGTGCCTCAGGCCATCTATGGCTCGCAGCTTCAGAAGGTGACCGAGAAGGAAAAAGCCCTGATCGATGACCCCAAGGAAAAGGAAGTCATTGCCATTTTCAAGCAGCGTGCCGACGAGCTGGGCGAGAAGCTCAAGGACGTCAAGGCCGCGCTCGAGACCGACAAGGCTGCTGCAGCCAAGAAGATCGAAGATCTCAAGGCGGCCAACGCCCCTGCCGACGAGGTCAGCGCAGCCGAGAAGGCACTGGCGGCACTACCCAAGGACGAGGCAGCCGCGAAGGATGCCTGGACCAAGGCCAAGGCCGCCAACGAGGCACGCGCCAGACCGCTGGGCGGCATGCCACGCCATGCAACACAGTTCACCGGTGACCCGAACGGTGACCAGAAAGCCAAGGACACCTACGACACCTCTCGCCGCAACTTCATGGCGCTGGTGTTCTGCCTGATGCTGGGCACAGCTGCTCTGCCACACATCCTGATGCGCTACTACACCACGCCGTCTGTGAAGGAAGCCCGCAGTTCGGTGACCTGGTCGCTGTTCTTCATCTTCCTGCTTTATTTCACTGCTCCAGCCCTGGCTGTGCTGGTGAAATACGAGGTCTTCAGCGTACTGGTCGGTACGCCGTTCGACAAACTACCCGCCTGGGTCGCGCAGTGGGCAAAGGTTGATCCGGCCCTACTGTCTATCGCCGATGTCAACAAGGACGGTCTGCTCCAGTTGGGAGAAATGCGCATCGGGGGTGACATCGTTGTGTTGGCCACACCCGAAATCGCTGGTTTGCCCTACGTCATCTCGGGCATGGTGGCAGCAGGTGGCCTGGCTGCTGCGCTGTCCACCGCAGATGGCTTGCTGCTGACCATTGCCAATGCGCTGTCGCATGACCTGTACTACAAGATGATCGACCCGAATGCCTCCACATCGCGCCGGGTGATGATCTCCAAGGTCCTCTTGCTCGTGGTGGCGCTGGCTGCAGCATATGTGGCAGCACAGAAACCTGCGGACATCCTGTTCCTGGTTTCTGCCGCTTTCTCGCTGGCCGCGGCAGGGTTCTTCCCCGCGCTGACGCTGGGCATTTTCTGGAAGCGCGCATCCAAGTGGGGCGCCGTTCTGGGCATGTGCTCGGGCTTCGGCATCACCCTGTACTACATGGTCACCACACAGCCTTGGCTGCGAGGCGTGTTTGGCGTCACCTCGCCAATCGAACTCTGGTGGGGCATCCAGCCCATCTCCGCCGGTGTTTTCGGAGTGCCAGTCGGCTTTGCGGTGATCATCATTGTCAGCCTGCTGACCACAGCTCCTCGCCGTGAGATCCAGGAACTGGTGGAGCATGTCCGCTACCCCAACCTGGTTGGCGGGCGCGCCAACTGACCCTCACACGGCGGTCAAGCCGCCGTTTTATGCATGCAAGGCCCACCTCGGTGGGCTTTGCTGTTTTAAAACGGATCCACATCAACCCGAAGTCCGGTGTTGGTGTAAGCTGACAGCAAACACCGTAAAAATGCCAACAGCCTTGACTGCCCCCCTGCTGCACAAGCGCGTAAGAAAGCTGCAATGGCTGTGCTTATCGCTGTGGTTCGGCATCACTTTGCTGCCACTCCTGGCAGCATCTGCCACTGATCGCCACATCGGCTCCTGGCCACTGCCCTACTGGCTCGCCGCACAGGGTTGCTTACTGGGCTATCTGGCAATCGTCGTGGTGTATGCCTCGCTTGTGAACCGCTGGGAGCGGCAGGCGGGCACCCTCTCGTTCGAGCTGCCGCGCACTCAGGACGACTGACGGCGGACGCCGACCGAGGTCGCGCGGACCGCATTCCAGTCCGGGCCATCGAACCAGCCATCGCCCTGCAAAAAGGCACGCAGCATCGGCAAGGCGTCCTGCCCCCAGAACACCTTGTCGTCGACCACGAAACTGGGTACGCCAAAGAGCCCGGCCTCGAGGGCCTGCTGGGTGTTGGCCTGCAGGCCCTGCTTGACCTCGGGGCTGGCCGGATCGCGCACCGGCTGGAGCTGTTCGGCCAGGGCCTGCAGCCGGCCGGCATCGGCCGCGTCCTCGCCACTGCACCAGACGTGCCGGAACACCTGTTCGCACACCTGGCGGTTGGGCTCGCCATCGGCATCACAGGCCATGGCCAGGCGCAGCAAGCCCAGCGGATTGAAAGGGTGCGCTGCCGGCAGGCGCAATGCACATCCCTGCTCTCGCGCCAGCCAGAGCACCTGGCGGTAGGTCCAGTCGCGCTTGGCCGGAATTTCAGCCGGCCCGAGCTGGCCATGGTGCTGCAGCATGGCGCCGAACAACACCGGCTTGTGCACGACCCGGTGGCTGATGCCCTGCAGGGCCTGCGGCAGGGCGTGGAAGGCCAGCCAGGCGTAGGGCGAGATGAAGTCCAGGTAAAAGTGGACGGTTTTCATTGGTCAGCCTCCTGCGCCACCCGTTGCGCCAGGCGCCCGGGCAGCAGCGCCCAGACCGCCCGCTTGGCCGGGTTGTCCATGCGGCCCCAGGCCGCGATTTCGTCAAGGGTGCGCAGGCAGCCCTCGCACCAGCCGGTGTCCGCATGCATGACACAGACCGACTGGCAGGGCGAAGGCACCTGAGGCAGGGCAGCCACCTGCTGCGCCAGCTCGGCCACACGTCGCCAGCGGCGGTTGCGGAGGGTGCCGGGGTCGATCGTCATGGGGCTGCCACCACATCCGCCGGCGAGGCGCCGGTCAGCTGTCTGAGGTCCTCGGGCCTGAGTCGGAACACGCCGTGGGGGTGGCCGGCAGCGGCCCAGACTTCTTCAAAGCGCCAAAGGTCCTGGTCGAGCAGGGTGACCGACGGGTGCAGGTGCGCCACCGGGGAGACGCCACCGATGGCGAAACCGGTCCTGGCCTTGACGAAGTCGGCGTCGGCACGCCCCACCTTGCCCACCAGGGCAGAGACCTTTTTCTCGTCCACCCGGCGGTCGCCCGACGTGACGACCAGCACGGCCACCTCGTCTTGCCTGCGCCGGAAGATCACGCTCTTGGCGATCTGCCCGAGCTGGACGCCCAGCGCATCGGCCGCCTCCTGTGCGGTGCGCGCGGCATCGCTGAGCATGACCGGAGCGTGCGGGTGCCCCAGCACCTGCAAGGCACGGCTGACCCGCGCAACGCCCTCGGGCAAGGAATGAAGTTCAGCACCACACATGGTTTGTTTCGGCTTCGGTTTGTACCGAGGATTATCTCCGCGCCTGGCCGCAGCCACCTTGGCGACGCACCACAAGCCCCAAGCGCCTATGATGTTTTCATGAACACCCCACTGCAACGACTCCCCGCCCTGCTGGCCGGTCTGGCCATGTTCCTCAGCCCCCTGGCCCAGGCGCAGGCCGACAACTACCCCTCCAAGCCCATCACCATCGTGGTGGGCTACCCGCCTGGCGGCAGCACCGACCTGACCGGCCGGGTGGTGGCTGCCGCGCTGGCCAAAAGCCTGAATGCCACGGTGGTGGTCGAGAACGTGGGCGGGGCCGGTGGCGCGATTGGCGCCCAGAAGGTGCTCAACGCAGCGCCAGATGGCTACACCCTGCTGGTGGGGGCCAACAACGAGGTGGCCATCAACCGCCTGGTCTCGCCAACCATCCGCTACAGCTGGCAGGACTTCAGTCCGATCGGCCTGATCGCCTCCCAGCCCCTGGTGCTGGTGGCTGCCCCCAAGATGGGGGTGAAGAACACCGACGAATTCATCAAGCTGGCCAAGGCCAATCCCGGCCGCTTCAGCTACGGCAGTTCGGGCGTGGGCACCTCCCTGCACCTGGCCGGCGAAATGGTCAAGGAGCAGGCCGGCATCTTCATGACCCACATCCCCTACCGCGGCGTGGCGCCGCTGGCGACCGACCTGATCGGCAACAACCTGGAGTTCGGCGTGTTCGTGCTCTCCAGCGGTCTGCCCCACATCCGCAGTGGCAAGGTGGTGGCGCTGGGCACGACCGAGAAAAACCGCTCCAGGGTCACGCCCGACATCCCCGCCCTGGCCGAACACCCCGCCCTCAAGAACACCGACATCAGCACCTGGTTTGTGCTGATGGGCCCCGGCAAGCTGCCCGAGCCGGTGGTGGCCAAACTCAAGAAAGGCCTGGCCGATGCCCTGCAGAACCCCGAGCTGCGCAGCAAGCTTGAGGCTTCGGGTTCGGCCGTGGCCCAGGGGGCGGTCGACATGAACAAGTTCCTGCGCGAGGAGACGGTCAAATACCAGCGCATCGTCGACTTTGCCAAGATCCGCGAATGAAGCCGCTCGCGTTTGACCTGCCCTGCCCCGACATCTCGATGTGGCGCCAGGGCAATACCGGCACCGAAGGCGTCTGGCATTTCGACTCGGGCACACCGGGTCGCCATGTGCTGATCAGCGCGCTGATCCACGGCAACGAGCTGTGTGGCGCCTGGGCGCTCAAGGGCCTGCTCGAAGCCGGTGTGCGGCCGGCCGCCGGCCAAGTGACGCTGATGTTCGCCAACCTGCGGGCCTTCGAGCGCTTCGACCCCGCCTGCCACGACGCCTCGCGCTTTGTCGACGAAGACATGAACCGCCAGTGGCTGGACGAGCGCATCGCCGAGCCGCGCACGCTCGAGCGCCAGCGCGTGGCGGCCCTGGCGCCCTGGGTGCGCCAGGCCGACTGGGTGCTGGACCTGCACTCCATGCACGAGCCCGGCGCCCCGCTGCTGCTGACCGGCATCCAGCCGCGCAATCTGGAACTGGCGCGCCAGCTGGCCAACCCGGTGCACATCGTGGTCGATGCCGGGCACAAGGACGGGGTGCGCATGCGCGACTACGGGCGACTGGGCCTGCCCGATGCACAAGCCCCCGACACCCGTTCGCTGCTGATCGAGTGCGGCTTCCATGGCGACCCGGCCAGCCGCGACGTGGCACGCGACCTGTGCGTCCGGTTTCTGGCGGTCTCGGGGGTGGTGTCTGCGCAAACGCTGCAGGCGACCCTGCCCGGCTGGCAGCTGCCCGATGCGCCGCAGCAATGGGCGCTGGAGGTGACCGGACCGGTGGTGGCGCGCAGCGAGCGTTTCCGATTCAGCGAGCCTTTCTCCGGTCTGGAATGCATTCCCAGGGCCGGCACCGTGATCGGCGACAACGATGGCGAGCCCGTGACCACCCCTTATGACGACTGCGTGCTGGTCATGCCCTCGGTACGCCAGGCCCGGGCGGGCGTGACGGTGGTGCGCTTTGCGCGGCGCCGTCCCCTGGCTTGAACCTTCCCGGATTCAGGTCTTGCGTTTGTTGAGGATGGCAGTGGCCACGCGCGACTGTGGCGCACGCCCGAGCTGCGTGCTGATGAAGGCGCCGGCATCGACCAGCCGGTCCAGGTCAATGCCGGTGGCAATGCCCATGCCCTGCAGCAGGTAGACCAGGTCTTCGGTGGCCACATTGCCGGTGGCCCCCTTGGCATAGGGGCAGCCGCCCAGCCCGGCCACGGAGGACTGGAAATTCCACACCCCCATCTGCAGCGCTGCCAGCGTGTTCGACAGGGCCTGGCCATAGGTGTCGTGGAAGTGGCCGCTGATGTGGTCAATGCCGTAGTGCTGCAGCGCCGCCTCCAGCGCGCGCTGCACCTTGAGCGGGGTGCCCACACCGATGGTGTCGGCCACGTCGACGCGCTGCACGCCGATCTGCTTCATCAGCCCGGCCAGGTAGGCCACCCGTTGGGGAGCAATCTCGCCCTCATAGGGACAGCCCACGGTGCAGCTCATGGCGCCACGCACGCCGATGCCGGCCGCCCGTGCAGCTGCGACCACCGGGGCAAAACGCTCGATGCTTTCGGCGATCGAGCAGTTGATGTTTTTCTGGCTGAAGGCCTCGCTGGCTGCACCGAAGACCACGATCTCGTCGGGCCGGTCGGCCAGTGCCGATTCGTAACCTTTGAGGTTGGGGGTGAGCACCGAATAACGCACCCCGCCCTGTCGCTGCAGGCCCGACATGACCTCGTGGTTGTCGGCCATCTGCGGCACCCACTTGGGCGAGACATAGCTGGTGACTTCAATTTCCTGCAGGCCCGCGGCCTGCAGGCGATGCACCAGCTCGATCTTGACCGCTGCCGGCACCGGCTGCTGCTCGTTTTGCAGGCCGTCGCGAGGCCCCACATCGATGATCCGGACACGGGCAGGCAGGGACATGGTGCAAGCTTTCTCGAAGTTCAGTAACCGCGCTGCAGATCGACCGTGCCACGGATCGGCTGGCCGCTGTGCAGCGCCAGGATTTTGCTGGCAATCTGCGCGATGCTCTGGCTGCGCAGCGTGCGTGCCGAGGTGTGCGGCGTGACGGTGATGCGCGGGTGGCGCCAAAACGGGTGTTCGCTGGGCAGGGGTTCGGTGCGGAACACGTCCAGCGTGGCCCCGGCCAGGTGGCCGCTGTCAATGAGGGCGAGCAGGTCCTCCTCGACCAGGTGGTGGCCGCGCGCCACATTGATGAGGTAGCCCCCCTGTGGCAGTTGCGAGAGCGTCTGCCGGTTGAGGATGTTTTCGGTCGCAGGCGTGAGCGGCATCAGGTTCACCAGCACGCGGCTGGCAGCCAGAAAGGCGGGCAGCTCTTGTGCCCCGCTGAAATTGCGCACCCCGGGCACCGCCTTGGGCGTGCGACTGAAGCCATTGACCGGAAACTCGAAGGTCTGCAGCGCGCGCGCCACGCGTTCGCCCAGCACGCCCAAGCCCATCACGCCGACGGCGAAGTCGGCACGCTCGCGCGGCTTGCGATACGACCAGCGGCCCGCGGGCGCATCGGCATCGTAGGCATCCAGTTCGCGAAAGTGCCGGATCACCGCATGGCACACGTACTCGGCCATCTGCACCGACATGCCGGCATCGTCGAGCCGAACCAGCTGCAGGCCCGGCGGCAGACGAAGGCGCAGCAGGGCGTCCACACCGGCGCCAATGTTGAACAGGGTTTTGAGCCCTGGCTGCGCATCGATGAAGGCTTGCGGCGGCGCCCACACCACGGCGTGCTCGGCGGGGGGCGCGCCCGGTTGCCAGGCCAACACCTGCGCGTGGGGCAGCGCGGCCTGCAAGCCTTGGACCCAGGGGGCGGGGTCGAGTTGTTCGAAACAGACGGTGATGTTCATGCGCGCATTGTGCCGAGCGAAGCCGCCGCCCGCTGTCTCAGGCGCTTTGCAGCCGCAGCAGCTCGGCGCCTTCGCCGACCTGGTCCCCCGGGGCATACAGCAGCTCGGCCACGGTCCCGTCGTGCGGTGCGGCGATGGTGTGCTCCATTTTCATCGCCTCCATCACCGCCAGCGGCTGGCCAGCCTTGACCGCATCGCCGACCCGGACCGCAAAGGACACCACCTTGCCCGGCATCGGCGCGCTCAGGCGTCCGCCCTCCTGCGCTGTCTCGCCGGCGTGGGCCAGCGGGTCGGGCAGGGCCAGGCGGGCGGCGCCGCGCGGCGTGAAGACATGCGCCACCTCGCCCTGCCAGTGCAGCGTGCTGTGCAGGCGCTCGTTGTGCTGCACCCACAGGCCGTCCCCCTCGGGGCTGAAGGACAGCGGCGCCGCTGCGCCTTCGCCGATCTGCAACAGCAGGCCCTCGCGGGCATAGGTCAGTACCGCCTGCACGGTTTGTCCTGCATCGTCGAGCATGAAGCTGCGGCGTGTGGTGCCGTGCGACTGAAAACCATCGCGCTGGCTGAAGGGGTCGGCGCCTGCCAATGCCTGCTCCGCCGCGAGCGTGTGCGCCACCACGGCAGCCACAGCGGCCTGAACGCCCACCGGGTCCTGTTTGAACAGCACCGCACTCTCGCGCGGGATCAGCGCCGTGTCCAGACGGGCCTGGGCAAACGAACCGCTGCGCACCACATGGCGCAGGAACTGCACATTGGTGTGCAGACCCACGATCTGCGTCTGCGCCAGCGCGGCATCGAGCCGGGCCAGTGCCTGTTCGCGTGTGTCGCCGTGCACGATGAGCTTGGCCACCATGGAGTCGTAGAAGGGGCTGATGGTGTCGCCCTCGCGCACGCCATCGTCAAAGCGGACATCGCCTCTTGCAAAGCTGACGGCATGCGGCTTGCGGTAGACCTGCAGCGTGCCGGTGGCAGGCAGAAACTGCTTGTCGGGATTTTCAGCGCAGATGCGGGCCTCGATCGCGTGGCCCTGCATGCGGATCTGCTCCTGCTGCAAGGGCAGCGGCTCACCGCTGGCCACGCGCAGCTGCCACTCCACCAGGTCCAGGCCGGTGATGGCTTCGGTCACCGGGTGCTCCACCTGCAGCCGCGTGTTCATCTCCATGAAGTAGAACCGCATGGACTCGGGCTGGTCATACGCCGTCTGCTCGACGATGAACTCCACCGTGCCTGCGCCCACGTAGTTCACCGCCTTGGCAGCGGCCACGGCCGCCAGGCCCATCTGCTGGCGCAGCGCAGGCGTCATGCCCGGTGCGGGGGCTTCTTCGAGCACCTTCTGGTGGCGGCGCTGGACCGAGCAATCACGCTCGAAAAGGTAGACGCAATTGCCGTGGCTGTCGCCAAAGACCTGGATCTCGATGTGGCGCGGGCGCTGCACGTATTTCTCGATCAGCACCGCATCGCTGCCAAAGCTGTTGATGGCTTCGCGCTTGCATGAATCGAGCGCGGCCATGAAATCGGCAGACTTGTCGACCGCGCGCATGCCCTTGCCACCACCTCCGGCACTGGCCTTGATCAGCACGGGGTAACCGATGCGGTCGGCCTCGGCCTGCAGCAGCGCCGGGTCCTGGCTGCTGCCGTGGTAGCCGGGCACCAGCGGCACCCCGGCTTTTTCCATCAGCTGCTTGGACTCGGCCTTCAGGCCCATCGCCAGGATCGCCGAGGCGGGAGGCCCGATGAACACCAGACCGGCATCGGCGCAGGCCTGGGCAAAGGCCTCGTTCTCGCTCAGAAAGCCATAGCCCGGGTGGATGGCCTGGGCGCCGGTGGCCCTGGCCGCGTCCAGAATGCGCTGCCACTGCAGGTAACTGTCCTTGGGGGCGGAGCCACCGACATGCACCGCCTCGTCGCAGGCCTGCACATGCTTGGCGTTCGCATCGGCGTCGGAATACACCGCCACGGTGCTCACACCCAGGCGACGTGCGGTGGCCGCCACGCGGCAGGCAATCTCACCGCGGTTGGCAATCAGGATTTTTTTGAACATGCATGAATCTCCAACTCATCAAGGCGTCCAGACCACCCGGTCGTCCACCGCATACAAACGGCAGGTCACGCCGCTGCGTGCCTGGCAAAAACCCAGGGCGCGGCCGACCGCCCAATCGCCGGTGGCGTATCCCGCCTGACCGGAAGGTCCGATGGCAAAAGCACGCGGCACAGGACTGGCCAGGAACCGGCTGTACAAGTCATTTCTCTGACCCACGGAGACGGGCACCCGCTCCAGTTCCTCGATGCGGGCAAAACCGGAAGCTTCGGGGATGGCGGGCAGTGCCGCCTGGATCAGGCCCCAGCGGGCCAGGAAGCGGTCCACCAGCGGTGTCCAGCGGTCCATGTCCCGCGTGAAACCCTGATGGCCGTCTCCCGGGATGGGTCCCAGCTGAACCCAGTCGGCCTGCCCCCCGCCCTGGATGTACGCTTGATGCCATTGCACTGGGATGTCAGCACCCCAGTACTTGTCGTTTTGCCAGTAAGTCCAGAGCATGGGGACCTGGGCGTTCACCGCCTGGGTCTGCCAGTGGCGCGCAATGTGCCGGGCACCGCAAGGCTGCCCCGGGCGGCCTTTGGGATTGCCGCCGGTCCCGCCCGAAAAATTGATTCCGCCCTGCAAACCCGCAGGAGCCCGCATGACCACCGCCACACTGGTGAGCCCGCCCACCGATTGGCCTGCCACCCACCAGCGACTGGCGTCCACGCCCGGCCACTGATGGGCTTGCGCCACCACGGCCAGGACCTGATCGGAGGCCGCCTGGCTCATCGGGGCGATTTGGAACTGGGCGCAGCCGCCACTGAACTCGGGATCGAAATCGTCCAGCTGCGCCTGACCGTAGCCCACCCGCGTAGGCACGGCCACCACAAAACCTTTGCCGACAAAATACCGAGCCTGCTGTTCGTAGCGAAAACGTGGCGGCTGCGCGCGCTCCTGAGGGGTGCCTGCACGCCCGTGGTTGAGGACCAGCAAAGGGAATGGCCCGGCACCCTGTGGCCTGAACACCGTGACGGGAATGGTCCGCTGCTCTCGACGACCATGCATGTCCTGGACACTGACGGTGACCTCCAGCACCTGCTCGCCCAGATCGCGCGCCAGCGGCAAGGCAGGCGCCGTGGTGAGCTCGGCGCACACCTGCGCAGCGGACAAAACCCATCCGCCCATCAGCTGCAGCAGGAAACGCCAACGACCGGTCATGGCGGATGGTTCATCCGGCCAGCCAGCGCGGCTGGCGTTTGTCGAGGAATGCCGACAGGCCGTCTTGTGCTTCCGGCGTGGCGCGCAACTGCGCGATGCGCTGGGCGGTGTCCTCGACCACGGCGTCGTCGATCGGCTGGTTGTCCACCGCACGGATCAGGTCCTTGGCCGCCGCCTGCGAGAGCGGTCCGCCCTGGATCAGCGCATCCACCAACTCCTGCACCTTGGCGTCGAGCCGCTCGGGCTCGACCACTTCGTGCACCAGACCCAGCTCGCGGGCGCGCTGCGCGTCGATGCGCTCGGCCGACTGGAAGTAGCGGTAGCTCTGGCGCGCACCGATGGCACGCACCACATAGGGACTGATGGCCGCAGGGATGATGCCGAATTTGACTTCGGAGGTGGCGAACACCGCCTGGGTCGAGGCCACCGCGATGTCGCAGGCAGCCGTGAGGCCCGTGCCGCCGCCCAGGGCTGCACCCTGCACGCGGGCGATGGTCGGCTTCTTCATTTCGGCCAGCACACGCAGCATGCGCGCCAGCGCCCGGGCGTCACGCAGGTTCTCGTCCAGGCCATGGGCCGCGGCGCGTTTCATCCAATTGAGGTCTGCGCCGGCCGAAAAGCTCTTGCCGCGACCCGCCAACACCACCACGCGCACGCTGGCATCGGCATCCAGGGCTTCGCAGGCGGCGGTGAGTTCGGCGATCAGGGTTTCGTCAAAGGCGTTGTGCACGTCCGGGCGGTTCATCCACACGGTGGCGACACGGCCATGGCGTTCGATTTCGAGGGTCTGGCTCATCGCGAACTCCTTACATGCGGAACAGGCCGAATCGGGTCTCGGGGATGGGCGCATTGAGCGAGGCCGAGAGCCCCAGCGCCAGCACGCGGCGTGTGTCGGCCGGGTCGATCACGCCGTCGTCCCAAAGACGGGCGGTGGCGTAGTAGGGGTGCCCCTGCGCTTCGTACTGCTGCTTGATCGGGGCCTTGAAGGCCTCTTCTTCCTGCGGACTCCACTGGCCGCCCCTGGACTCGATCCCGTCGCGCTTGACGGTGGCCAGCACGCTGGCCGCCTGCTCGCCACCCATGACAGAGATGCGGGCATTGGGCCACATCCAGAGAAAGCGCGGGCTGTAGGCGCGGCCACACATGCCGTAGTTGCCGGCACCAAAGCTGCCGCCAATGATGACCGTGAACTTGGGCACCGCAGCCGTGGCCACGGCAGTGACCATCTTGGCGCCGTTGCGGGCGATGCCTTCGTTTTCGTATTTGCGGCCGACCATGAAACCGGTGATGTTCTGCAGGAACACCAGCGGCGTCTTGCGCTGGCAGCACAACTCGATGAAGTGCGCGCCCTTGAGCGCCGATTCGGAAAACAGGATGCCGTTGTTGGCGATGATCCCGACGGGCATGCCCTCGATGCGGGCAAAGCCGCAGACCAGGGTGGTGCCAAATCGTGACTTGAATTCATCGAACTCGGAGCCATCGACGATGCGGGCAATGATCTCGCGCACGTCAAAGGGCTTGCGGGTGTCGGTCGGGATCACACCGTACAGTTCCCGGGCGTCGTACCGGGGGGGCGCCGGCGGGTGGGTGGCGATGGGGAGCGTTTTCTGTGCGTTCAGGTTCTTGACGGCATGGCGGGCCAGCGCCAGCGCATGCAGGTCGTTCTGCGCCAGATGGTCGGCCACGCCCGACAGGCGCGTGTGCACATCGCCGCCGCCCAGGTCCTCGGCGCTCACCACCTCACCGGTGGCGGCCTTGACCAGGGGCGGCCCCCCCAGGAAGATGGTGCCCTGGTTCTTGACGATGATGGTCTCGTCGCTCATGGCCGGCACATAGGCACCGCCGGCGGTACAGCTGCCCATGACCACCGCGATCTGGGCAATGCCCAGGGCGCTCATGTTCGCCTGGTTGTAGAAGATGCGGCCGAAGTGGTCGCGGTCCGGGAAAACTTCGTCCTGGTTGGGCAGGTTGGCGCCGCCGGAATCGACCAGGTAGATGCAAGGCAGGCGGTTTTGCTGCGCGATCTCCTGTGCCCGCAGGTGCTTCTTGACGGTCATGGGGTAGTAGGTGCCGCCCTTCACCGTCGCGTCGTTGCAGACGATCATGCAGTCCACGCCGTTGACGCGGCCGATGCCCACGATCACGCCCGCACTCGGCGCATCGTTGTCGTACATGTTCAGGGCCGCCAGCGGCGCGACCTCCAGAAATGGCGTGCCAGGGTCCAGCAGGCGCTGCACGCGTTCGCGCGGCAGCAGCTTGCCGCGGCCGGTGTGCTTGGCGCGGGCGGCCTCGCCGCCGCCCAGCGCCACGCGTTCAAGGTGGTCACGCAGGTCCTCCACCAGCGCCTGCATGGCAGCCGCGTTGGCCGCGAAATCGCTGGATCGGGGGTTGAGTTGGCTGGTCAGGACGGTCATGGGCTCAATGTCCTCTATGGCAAGCTGGCAATGCCCCGAGGGTAGACGGCCTGCCCGGACCGACGGCTGACAGGCTGGTTGCAAATCCTGCCAAAATGCAGCTCCATGCACACCGCCCCGCCGAACCCCCGCGCCGAAACCCCCATGGCCTTTATCAAGGCTATTGTGCAGGCCTATGAACGGCGCGGCATGGACCCGTCCAGGGCGCTCGCAACGGCACAAATCACGCCAGAAAAATTGAGGTTTCCGGAAGCCCGGGTCACCGCCCTGCAGATGGAGTGGATGTCGGCGGCGGCCATGCGCGAGCTCGACGACGAGGCGCTGGGCTGGTTCAGCCGGCGCCTGCCCTGGGGCAGCTACGGCATGCTGGTGCGGGCGTCCCTGACCGCACCCAATCTGGCGGTGGCCCTGCAGCGCTGGGGCCGTCACCATGGCCTGCTGACAGACGACATTGCCGTGACGCTGGACAGCCACGACGGCCTGGCCCGACTGACCTTGACCGAACACCGGGATCTGGGCCATTGGCGCGAGTTCTGCGTGGTGTCGGTGCTGCGCAATGCATTGGGCGTGGCCTGCTGGCTGACCGATTCGCGCATCCCGCTGGTCGGCACCACGCTGGGCTTTGCACCGCCCCCCCATGCGGCCAGTTACCGCCTGCTCTTTGATGGTCCGAGCCACTTCAATGCACAGCGCCACAGCCTGATGTTCGACGCGGGCTACCTGCAGCTGCCGGTTCGCCGCGACGAAGCGGCCCTGCAGCGCATGCTGCAACGGGCGCTGCTGCTGACGGTGCGGCCCTACAGGCGCGATCGCCTGCTGGTGGAAAAAGTACGGCAAGCCCTGGCCGAGCACCCCGAACACTGCCGCAACGCCGAAGAGCTGGCGCAATGGCTGAACATGTCGGCACGCACCCTGCACCGGCAGCTGCGCGAAGAAGGCAGCAGCCTGCAAGCGCTCAAGGATGCGGTGCGGCGCGAACGCGCCAGCGAGATGCTGCTGCGCTCGCAGCGCCCGCTCAAGCAGATTGCGGCGGCGGTCGGCTTCCAGAACGAAAAGAGCTTCCTGAGGGCCTTCAAGGGCTGGACCGGGCAGACGCCCGAAGCGTTCCGCTCAATCGGGCAGGTCTGAAGGCGGCTCAGGCCAACCGCAGGCGGTCCATGTGGTCCAGCAGGCGCGTGGCACCGGCCTGGCGCAGGGGCTGCGGATCGACATTGGCAGGCGCATAGGCCCAGACGGTGGCGCCCGCGGCCACGCCGGCGGTGATGCCCACGGTGGTGTCTTCGACCACCAGGCACTGCGCAGGCGGCACCTGCAGGTGGGCAGCCGCCGCCAGGTAGACATCCGGATGCGGCTTGCTGCGCGGCATCTCGTGGCCGCTGAAAATCCGGCCCGCAAAGAAATCGTGCAGACCGACTTTGCGGAGCATCATCTCCACCTTGAAGCGATCGGCGCCCGAGGCCACGGCAATGCGGCCCTGGCAATGCGCATGCAGGTGGGCCACCGCCGCGTGGATGCCCTCGATCGCCGTGATCTGCTGATCCAGGCGCTCGTTGCGCCGGGCAAAGAATTGCGCCAGCCAGTCGTCGGTGAGCGGCACGCCCGTGTGGGCCTCGATGGTCTCGCGCTGGCTTTTGACCGTGTGCCCGACAAAGCGCTGCATGCATTCGGCCAGCGTCATGCGCCAGCCCTGCTCCTCGAACATGTCACGCAGCACGCCGCAGGTGATGGCTTCGCTGTCCACCAGCACCCCATCGCAATCGAACAAAACCGCCTGGAAAGTCATGCCCGGATGATACGGGCTCAGCGCACGTCGCCATCGAGGTAGTGCCAGCGGCCTGCGTCGCGCACGAAGCGGCTGAGCTCGTGCTGGCGCACGGCGCGTCCGCCCACACGAAAACGCGCAACAAACTCCACTTCGGCGGTGTCGTCCCCCGTGACGCGGTGTGCCTTGATGTCCAGCCCCAGCCATTTGGCCCCCGCATCGAGTTCGAGCGAAGCCGGACGACTGCCGAGGTGCCAGGTGGCCAGCAGGTAGGCCACATTGCCCAGCACAAAAGCGCTGTAGCGCGAGCGCATCAGGCGCTCCGCATCCGGGGCAGGTTCGCCTGCATGGAGGGGACCGCAACAGGCCTCGAAACCCAGAACCCGGCCCTTCGCGTCCAGGCGCGCGCACGGGCAGTCGGCCATCAGGCGCCCTTGCGCGCGGCGCTCTCGGCCTTGTGCTGCTCGAGCGTGACCATCGGCGCTTCGGCCTTTTTCCAGGCGGCATAACCGCCGTCGATGTGGGCCACGTTCGTCATGCCCATGTCCTGCAAGGTCTTGGTGGCCAGGGCGCTGCGCCAGCCCGCACCACAGAACAGGATGAACTCCCTGCCCTCGTCGGCAAACACCGGCTTGAAGTACGGCGACGCCGGGTCCACCCAGAATTCGAGCATGCCGCGCGGCGCCAGCAGGGCACCAGGCACGGTGCCTTCGCGTTCGAGTTCACGCACATCACGGATGTCCACGATCTGCACCTTCGGGTCCTGCAGGCGCGCACGCACCTGCTCCACGCTGTAGGTGGTGACCTGTGACATGGCCTCGTCGACAAGGGCCTGGAATCCTTTGGTGATGGGCATGACTCTTCCTTTTACAAAGCGCGCTGGATGATGATTTTCTGCACGTCGCTGGTCCCTTCATAAATCTGGCACACGCGCACGTCGCGGTAGATCCGTTCGACCGGGAAGTCGCTCACATAGCCATAACCGCCCAGGGTCTGGATGGCGGCGGAGCAGACCTTCTCGGCCACCTCGCTGGCAAACAGCTTGGCCATGGCCGCCTCCTTCAGGCAGGGCCGGCCGGCATCGCGCAGGCTGGCCGCGTGCCAGATCAGCTGGCGCGCGGCTTCGAGCTGCGTGGCACAGTCGGCCAGGCGAAAGCCCACCGCCTGGTGGTTGAAGATGGCGGTGCCAAAACTCTCGCGCTGCTTGGCATAGTCGATCGCCACGTCCAGCGCGCTGCGGGCCATGCCCACACTCTGCGCGGCAATGCCGATGCGGCCACCCTCGAGCGCCGACAGGGCAATCTTGTAGCCCTCGCCCTCCTGACCGATCAGGTTCTCGGCCGGAATGCGGCAATTGTCGAAGTTGATCTGCGCGGTGTCGCTGCTGTGCTGGCCGAGCTTGTCCTCCAGGCGCGCCACCACATAACCCGGGGCAGATGTGGGCACCAGGAAGGCGCTCATGCCCCTTTTGCCCGCGCCCTTGTCGGTCACCGCAATCACGATGGCCACGTCGCCGTGCTGGCCGCTGGTGATGAATTGCTTGACACCGTTGATGACGTACGCATCGCCCTCCTTGACGGCGGTGGTGCGCAGCGACGACGCATCCGAGCCCACATGCGGTTCGGTCAGGCAAAACGCGCCCAGCAGTTCGCCCTGCGCCAGCGGCGTGAGCCACTGCTTCTTCTGCGCCTCGTTGCCATACATCATCAGGATGGCGTTGACCGGGCAGTTGGTGACGCTGATGGTGGTGCTCACGCCACCGTCTCCGGCGGCGATTTCCTCGAGCACCAGCGCCAGCGTCAGGTAGTCCAGTCCTGCGCCACCGAGCGACTCGGGCACGCAGATGCCATAGGCCCCCAATGCTGCCAGCCCCTTGTGCGCTTCTTTGGGAAAGTGGTGCTTCTTGTCCCATTCACCCGCATGGGGCCACAGCTCGGCGCGCGCGAAATCGCGCACGGCGTCACGGATCATTTCCTGGTCGGGGGTCAGCAGCATGTCGATTCCTCAAACAAGCTCAAGTGCAACAGCCGTGGCTTCGCCGCCGCCGATGCACAGCGTGGCCAGGCCTTTTTTCAGACCGCGCGCCTGCAGGGCGTGGATCAGCGTGACCATGATGCGCGCACCGGAAGCGCCAATCGGGTGCCCCAGGGCGCAGGCGCCGCCGTTCACATTGACCTTCCCGTGCGGTACTTTGAGGTCGTGCATGAGTGCCATCGGCACCACGGCAAAGGCTTCGTTGATTTCCCAGAGATCCACATCGCCGACTTGCCAGCCCGCCTTGGCCAGCGCCTTTTCGGTGGCACCGACCGGTGCGGTGGAGAACCACTCGGGCGCCTGCGCATGGGTGGCGTGGCTGACGATGCGCGCCAAGGGCTTGCGCCCCAGCTTGGCGGCGGTGCTGCTGCGCATCATCACCATGGCCGCAGCGCCATCGTTGATGGACGAGCTGGCCGCAGCAGTGATGGTGCCGTCCTTCTTGAAGGCGGGCTTGAGCGTGGGGATCTTGTCGATCTTGATCTTGCCCGGGCCTTCATCGGTGGACACCACCACTTCGCCGGTGCGGGTCTTGACGGTCACCGGCGCGATTTCCATGGCAAAGCCGCCACTCTTGATCGCGTCCTGCGCGCGCTGCACGCTGGCCATGGCAAAGGCGTCCTGCTGCTCGCGGGTGAAGTTGTACTTGGCGGCGCAATCCTCGCCAAAAGTGCCCATGCTGCGGCCAGCCTGGTAGGCGTCTTCGAGCCCGTCGAGCATCATGTGGTCAAACAGGCGGTCGTGGCCGATGCGGTAGCCGCCACGGCCCTTGAGCATCAGGTAAGGGGCATTGGTCATGCTCTCCATGCCGCCGGCCACCAGCACATCGTGGCTGCCCGCCACCAGCATGTCGTGCGCGAACATGGCGGCGCGCATGCCCGAGCCACACATCTTGGACAGGGTGACCGCGCCCGCACTCTTGGGCAGGCCGCCCTTGAAGGCCGCCTGGCGCGCCGGCGCCTGGCCTTGCCCTGCCATCAGGCAGTTGCCAAACAACACCTCCGTGACGAGGTCGGGCGCGATGCCCGCACGCTCGACAGCGGCCTGGATCGCGACGCCGCCCAGGTCATGGGCGGCCAGTGAGGAGAAATCGCCCTGGAAGCTGCCCATGGGGGTGCGGGCGGCGCTGACAATCACGATGGGGTCTTGCATGGTGGGTCCTTTCAGGAATGGGTATCGGCAAAGTGGGCAACATGCATCGCATCATCCTCCTCTGGGGTAGCGCTTGAGTGCGTTGCGGAACACATCCAGCACTTCTCCCGGATGGCCCATGCTCACGCCCAGGTCTTTGGCCAGGCCGTCCTTGAGCCCGTAGCACCAGCCGTGCACGCTCAGCTTTTGGCCACGGGCCCAGGCATCCTGCACCACATTGGTCAAGGCCACATTGCCCACCTGCTCGATCACATTCATTTCGCACAGCACGTCTTCCTGCTCGGCCACTGGCAGGTGGTCCAGGCGACGGCGGTGGCGGACCTTGACGTCGTGCACATGGCGCAACCAGTTGTCGGCCAGGCCCACCCGCATGCCGCGCAATGTGGCCAGCACACCTCCGCAGCCGTAATGGCCCACCACCATGATCTGCTCGACCTTCAGCACATCGACCGCGTACTGGATGACGGACAGGGCATTGAGGTCGGAATGGACCACCAGATTGGCGACATTGCGGTGCACGAACACCTCGCCGGGGTCCAGACCGGTGATCTGGTTGGCCGGCACCCGGCTGTCCGAGCAGCCGATCCACAGGAAGCGCGGCGATTGCTGGTTGGCCAGGCGCGTGAAGAACTCGGGGTCCTCGCGCACCATGCGCGCAGCCCATTCGCGGTTGTTGGCAAGCAAAGTCTGCATGACCGGGACCTCAGCAGGTTTCGGCAAACAGCTCGCGGCCGATCAGCATGCGGCGGATCTCGCTGGTGCCTGCACCAATTTCGTAGAGCTTGGCATCGCGCCACAGGCGCCCCAGCGGGTATTCGTTGATGTAGCCATTGCCCCCGAAAATCTGGATGCCGTCGCCCGCCATGCGGGTGGCCTGCTCGGCGCACCAGAGGATGACGGATGCGCAGTCCTTGCGCACCTGGCGCACATGCTCGCTGCCCAGCTGGTCGAGGTTCTTGCCGATCTGGTAGCAAAAGGCACGCGCGGCCTGCAGCACGGTGTACATGTCGGCCACCTTGCCCTGAATGAGCTGGAATTCGCCAATGCTCTGGCCAAACTGCTTGCGGTCATGGATGTAGGGAATCACGTTGTCCATGACGGCCTGCATGATGCCGATCGGCCCTGCTGCCAGCACGGCGCGCTCATAGTCCAGGCCGCTCATCAGCACCCTGGCGCCGTTGTTGAGGCCACCGAGGATGTTTTCGGCCGGCACCTCGACGTTTTGAAACACCAATTCGCCGGTGTGGCTGCCGCGCATGCCCAGCTTGTCGAGTTTCTGTGCGATCGAAAAGCCCTGCATGCCCTTCTCGATCAGAAAGGCGGTCACACCACGCGCGCCCAACTCGGGCTCGGTCTTGGCATAGACCACCAGGGTGTCGGCGTCCGGCCCGTTGGTGATCCACATCTTGTTGCCGTTGAGCAGGTAGTAGCCCCCCTTGTCCTCGGCCTTGAGTTTCATGCTGATGACGTCCGAACCCGCTCCGGGCTCACTCATGGCCAGCGCGCCCACATGTTCGCCGCTGATGAGTTTGGGCAGGTATTTGGCACGCTGGGCGTCGCTGCCATTGCGCTTGATCTGGTTGACGCACAGGTTCGAGTGCGCGCCGTAGCTCAGGCCCACCGAGGCGCTGGCACGGGAGATTTCCTCCATCGCCACCATGTGGGCCAGATAACCCATATTGGCGCCACCGTATTCCTCGCCCACGGTGATGCCCAGCACGCCCAGCTCACCCATCTTGCGCCACAGGTCCATCGGGAACTGGTCGCTGCGGTCGATCTCGGCGGCGCGGGGAGCGATTTCGTTCTGGGCAAAGTCGCGCACGGCTTCACGCAGCGCGTCGATGTCTTCTCCGAGCATGAAATCCAGGCCGGGCAATGTGCTCATGCGATTTTCCTCTTTGGTCAGCAGGGGACAGAGCCAAAGATCTGTCCCGCAAGGTTGTTTCAGTTGGGGACAGAGCCAAAGATCTGTCCCGCAAGGTTGTTTCAGTTGGGGACAGAGCTAAAGATCTGTCCCGCAAGGTTGTTTCAGTTGGGGACAGAGCTAAAGATCTGTCCCGCAAGGTTATACATATGTCTTGGGGACAGGCACCAGGGTCTGCTGCATCACGGCGCAGTCCGAACGCTTGCCCGCCGCGTCGATGTGCACCACGTCGGCACTGGTGACGATGATGCGCTTGCCGCCCTTGGTCACACGTCCGGTGGCCCGGATCTCCCCGCCCTGGAAGCTGGCCAGAAAGTTGATCTTGTATTCCACGGTCACCACCTCCATGCCCTCGGGCGCCACCGTGAGTGCGGCATAGCCGCCGGCGATGTCGGCCAGTGCACCCATGGCACCGCCATGAAAGCCGCCTTGCTGCTGCGTGACCTTGTCGCTGTAGGGCATGGCCAGCTCGACCAGACCGCGCTCGGCACGCAACAGGCGCACGCCCAGCGGCTGCATCATGCCCTGGCGGGCCAGGCTGGCGGCAACGCGCTCGAATTCGGGGGTGTTCACTCAAAGGACTCGCTGGAGGGGGATTGGAACGCGGACTTTAATTGACGTTTACGTCAACGTCAACGAAACATCAGGTGGCCGCCTTGGCCAGCTTGGCCAGCAAGGCCCGGGATTCCTTTTCATGGGCCCGGACCTCTTCCAGCGTCGCCTGCAGTTCGGCCATCTGGGCTTCGAGCTGCTGCCGGTGCTCGGCCAGCACCACCAGAAACTTGCGCAGTTGCGGTCCGGTGTCGCGCGGGCTGTCGTACATCTCGATCAGGTCCTTGGCCTCGGTCAGCGACAGGCCCAGGCGCTTGGCGCGCAGGGTGAGCTTCAGACGCGTGCGGTCACGGTGGGTGTACACCCGGTTTCGGCCACCGGGGCCGGAGCGCTCGGGCTGCAACAGGCCCATGTCTTCATAAAAGCGGATCGCGCGCGTGGTCAGGTCAAACTCTTTCGCCAGATCGCTGATCGTGTACGTGTTGGCCATGTCGGTTCCTGAACGGTGGGGGCACGCCCGCGACAGCATCACCGGCACAGCGCGGCCTAGAATGCCTCGAGGGATTGACGTTAACGTCAACGTCAACCCGCGAATGCTAACCGAATCCCATGTCCAGCCCCAGCCCCGCCCAGCCCCTGAGCTACCCTCTGGGCGAGCACCTGCCCGCGCCTGGCACGGCCACCGAAGTGGCGCCAGGGGTGTTCTGGCTGCGCATGGGCCTGCCCTTTGCGTTGGACCACATCAACCTGTGGTTGTTGCGCGACCAGCAAGCCGATCCCGCCGCCCCTTTGGGCGTGCGCGAAGGCTGGACGGTGGTGGACTGCGGCATCGACAACTCCGCCACCCGAGCGGCCTGGGCGCAGGTCGAGGCCTCGGCTTTGCAGGGCCTGCCGGTGCTGCGCGTGCTGGTCACCCACATGCACCCTGACCACATGGGCCTGGCGCACTGGCTGTGCGAGCGCTGGCAGGCGCCACTGTGGATGGGTCTGGCCGAATACCAGGCTGCCCGACTGGCGTGCAGCCAGCACGGCGGTCTGGGCTCGGCACCGGCGCTGCGCTTTTTTTCGCAGCATGGCTGGAACCGCGAGGAAGACCTGGCCACCGTGCAGCGGCACATCAACCATTACGCCGAGATGGTGCCGGCCGTTCCGGCCACCCTGGTGCGCCTGCAGGACAGCCAGTCGCTGCGCATCGGCACACGAGCGTGGCGCTGTCTGCGTGGTCTGGGGCATTCGCCCGAACACATGGCCCTGTGGTGCGAAACCGATCGGCTGTTCATCAGCGGCGACATGTTGCTGCCCTCGATCTCCTCGAACATCAGCGTCTACCACCAGGAACCCGAATCCGATCCCCTCGCCTGGTTTCTGCAATCGCTCGAAGAGATGCAGGCACTGCTGCCCGAAGACTGCCTGGTCCTGCCTTCGCACGGACGGCCATTCCGCGGCGTGGGCACGCGTGTGGCGCAGTTGCAGGACCACCACGCACAGCGGCTCGACGAATTGCTGCAGGCCTGCACCGAACGGCCCTGCAGCGCGCACGACGCCTTGCCGGTGCTCTTTCGGCGGGCACTGAACCCGCAGCAGATGACCTTTGCCATGGGTGAGGCGATCGCCCACCTGCATGCCCTGTGGCACGCCGGGCGGGTGCACAGGCGCCTGTCGGCCAGCGACGGGGTCTACCGCTTCAGCGCTCGCCCGGCCTGAGTACTCAGGGTTTCCCCTTGGTCGGTGTGCCGCCTATTCATTTAATATATTAAATAAATGGCCGCCCACACCCCCTTCGTCCACCGCAATCTGCCGCGCCTGCTGCTGCAGGCACGCGAAGCCGTGATGGCCCACACCCGCCCGAGCCTGCGCGAACACGGCCTGTCGGACCAGCAATGGCGGGTGCTGCGGGTGCTGGGCGAACACGCGCACGAGCCTGCGGGCATCGAAACCGGCCGCGTCGCCCGCGAGGCCTACCTGCTCGGCCCCAGCCTGACGGGCGTGCTCACGCGCATGGAGCGTGACGGCCTGATCGCCCGCGAACGCTGCCCGCAGGACGCCCGCCGCACGGTGGTGCGCGCCACCGCGCTCGGCCTGGAGAAGGTGCAGACGCTCTCGCAAACCATCGAGGCGCACTACAGCTGGATGGAGCAGCAGCTGGGCAAGGCCAAACTGGGCCAGCTCTATGCCCTGCTGGACGAAGTGATCGCCCTCGAAACCCCCGAAACCGAAACGCTGGCTGAACTGGCCGAGGAAGAAGCACGATGACCCCCAGGCACCCCGGATGGACCCCTGCGGGCACGGTGTATGGCACCCTGCTCAATTTCCGGCGCGAGTGGGACCTCTGGGCCCCGCGCATGACCCAGGACCCGCACAAGGCCGCGCCCAAGGCTCCGGTGCTTTACGTCAAGTCCGCCAACACCTTCTGCCCCGCAGGAGAGGACCTGCTGCTGCAGGACGGGGTGGACGAAGTCGATGTCGGCGCCACGCTGGGCCTGGTGATCGGCGTGCAGGGCACGGTGGCGGGGGCGTTGCTGCTCAACGACTGGAGCGTGCCGCACACCAGCTACTACCGGCCGCCGGTCAAGTTCCGCTGCCGCGACGGTTTCCTGGCCTTGCCTGAACAGGTCCGGCCCTGCAGCCATCCGGACGCCTTTGCGCAACTGCGCATCGATGTGCGCCGCAACGGCGAGCATGTGCAGAGTCTGGACCTGCGTGATCTGGTGCGCTCCATGCCCACGCTGCTGGCCGATGTGGGCGAATTCATGACGCTGCAGCCGGGCGATGTGCTGATGGTCGGCACCGACTGTCTCCCCGACGGCACGCGCCCGCGCGCCCGGGCCGGTGACCGGGTGGAGGTTGCGGCGCCGGGCTTTGCCAGCGTCTGGACCACCGTGAAAGGCATGCCATGAAACACGCCCGCATCGCCTGGTCGGGCGCCATCCAGCAAGCCATCGAGTGCGATGGCCAGCTGCGCATCACCCAGGGCCCGCACCAGGGCCGCTGCGTCGGCTTTGAGGAGGTCGTCTGGCTGCCGCCACTGGCCCCCGTGCCGCAAGCGCGCACCGTGATCGCGCTGGGCCTGAACTACGCCGACCACGCCAAGGAACTGGCCTTCAAGGCCCCCGAAGAGCCACTGGCCTTCATGAAGGGCGAGGCTTCTCTGATCGGGCACAAGGCGCTGACCCAACGCCCTGCCGGGGTGGCCTTCATGCATTACGAGTGCGAACTGGCCGTGGTGATCGGCCGCAGCGCACGCCACGTCAGGCAGGCCGATGCCCATGACTTCATCGCCGGCTACACCGTGGCCAATGACTACGCCATCCGCGACTACCTGGAAAACTGGTACCGGCCCAACCTGCGCGTGAAAAACCGCGACACCTGTACCCCCATCGGCCCCTGGCTGGTCGATGCGGCAGACGTTCCCAACCCGATGGCGCTCCAGCTGCAGACCACCGTCAACGGCCAGGTCACGCAAAAAGGCAGCACGGCCGACATGATTTTTGACGTGCCCACCCTGATCGAGTACTTCAGCAGCTTCATGACGCTCCACCCCGGCGACCTGATCCTGACCGGCACGCCCGACGGCATCGTGAACGTGGAGCCCGGCGACGAGATCGTCACCGAGATCGAGGGCATCGGGGCATTGA
>JACCED011099314.1_pt1 | contig 30794 bp, 32 predicted proteins | sample 7455021 | NCBI WGS metagenome assembly JACCED01 (sample SAMN15323456, study PRJNA562643) | freshwater metagenome | isolation source: river surface water | place: USA:Blue River Watershed | collected 2017-08-19 | reverse complement strand
GGCTGGCCGGACTCGAGCGCGCGGAGCGCGGTCGCGGCGACAAGGGCGGCGGCGAGGACGAGGAAGCTGAAGGGGAGGCGCATGGGAAGGGCGGGCGACGGCATGGAAAAGGAGCCGAGCGGGGCGCGGGGCGCAATTTCGCTTTTGTCCGCGGCGCGGCCCGGCCAAGGTCGGCCGCACTTACTCCCCATGAACGCGTTTCCCCGGCCTTCCTTTCACCTCATCGGCTTGTGCGTCGCTCTCGCGGGCGCGGCGCTGCCGCTCGCGCGGGCGGGCGTGGGCGTCGGCGCGAAGCCGCTCCCGGGCGCGGAAGTGATCCTCGATGGCACCGCGGCGATGCTGCAGGAAAAGTGGATCTACTGGGAAGGGCCGCGGTTCGGCGCGAAAATGCCGATCAAGTGGCCGGTGGTGGCGGATCCGGTGGACGGCGGCACGGCGATCTCGACGAACGATCCCGCGATCAAGCCGGACACGCCCGGCAAGTATGGCGTGGCCGACATCGTGACCAAGAAACACTACCGCGATTTCCGGCTGCACGTGGAATTCCTCGTGATGGGCGAGGGCGGCAACAGCGGCGTGTATCTGCAGAACCGATTCGAGATCCAGGTGCAGGACGGCGACGCGACGAAGCACGGCATGGGCTCGGTGATCAACGAGACGCCGTCGCCGTATTTCGCCTACCGCGGGATCGGCAAATGGAATGCCTACGACATCCAGTTCCGCGCCGCGCGCTTCAAGGACGGCAAACTCGTGGAGAAGCCGCGCGTGACCGTGTTTTTCAACGGCATCAAGGTGCACAGCAACGTGGAGATCCAGCAGGTGTGGGGCGGTGCGGCGTCGGGCATCGATGGCGGCAACGACGGCGGCAAGGGTCTCACCGAGACGCCGGCCGGCCTGAAGCTCCAGGCCGAGGGGCACGACGTGCGCTACCGCAACATCTGGATCAAGGAACTGGATCTCGCGCGGCCGAACACGAACTTCAACCGCGAGAACTGAGTGCCGCGCAGTCCCGCGGCGGGCGGGAGCTGCGCGGAGCGGGCACGGCGGATCTCAGGCCGCCGGCATCCGGACTTCGAGCGGCAGGGTGTAGCGCGTGCCGGCAGTGACGGCGGCCGGATCGAATTCCCACTGGCTGACGGCCTTGACGATCCGCTCGCGGACGACGGCGTCGACGCGCGAGGTGATCTCGATGTGACGCGGGCGACCGGCAGCATCGAGGGAGAACTCCACCTCGATGGTGTCGCCGCGGAAGTGGCGCGGCAGATCGGTGGGCTCAACGACCTTGCGCGGCACGAGCTTGCGCGGCGCGGCTTCGTTGAGCGCGGTGGACTTGGGCGCGAAGGCGGAAGCCGAAGCGGCGATGGAGAGGACGGCGACGAGGGCGAGGATGAGCTTTTTCATGGTTGGACGAGGGAGTTGTCGGTTGGCCCCGGACCGCGAGTTGTTCGAGGAGCGCGGGAATGCGGACACCTTTTGCAACGGTCGTGCCAGCAGCTCCGGAAGTGCGCTTAGTCGCTGGAGATCAGTGGGAAGAAAATCGCGTGGGATTTTCGGCGATGGTTTGCCGCCGCCCTGCGGTGCGGAAGCGAAACGGGCGTTTCCCGCGTTCGGGAAAAATCCGGCGCGTCGGGACCCGGGCAGGCAGCGTAACGCGATGACGGATACGCCGGACCCGGATCGTCGCGGCCACGCGCGCCCGGCGGCGCGAGGGGAAGGGCCGCGGCGGGATTGCCACGCCCGCGCCCGGGCGTAGGTTCGGGGCCCCCGAATGAAAATCGTTCCGCTTCTCGCCCTTGCCGCTGCGTGCCTCCTGCCGATGCAGGCCGCGGCACCCAAGATCAAAGTCCTGATTGTCGACGGACAGAACAACCACGCGGTGTGGCCGAAATCCACCGCGATGATGAAGGCCTATTTCGAGGGCAGCGGGCGTTTCGAAGTGTCGGTTATGCGCACGCGCTACACGTGGAAGGGGGAAAAGTGGCTGGCGCAGCACGCGCTGCCGGACGGCAGGAGCTACGAGAATCTCCCCGAGCCGAAACCGGATCCGGAGTTTGCGCCGGACTTCGCGCGCTACGACGTGGTGGTGTCGAATTTCGGCTGGAAGGCGGCGAGCTGGCCGGCGGCCACGCAGAAAGCGCTGGAGGACTTTGTGGCGCGCGGCGGCGGTTTCGTGAGCGTGCACGCGGCGAACAATTCGTTTCCCGAGTGGAAAGCCTACAATGCCATGATCGGCCTCGGCGGCTGGGGCGGGCGCAACGAGAAGCACGGGCCGTATGTCTATTACGACAAGGCGGGGAAGCTCGTGCGCGATACGACGCCGGGACCGGCGGGGGCGCACGGGCCGCAGCATCAGTTTGTGATCGAGATCCGGGAGCCGGATCACCCGATCGTGCGCGGCCTGCCGCGGCGCTGGCTGCACACCCAGGACGAGTGCTACGACCGTTTGCGGGGGCCGGCGGAAAATATGACCGTGCTGGCGACGGCGTATTCGTCGCCGGAGTTCAAGGGCACGGACCGGCACGAGCCGGCGCTGATGACGATCGGCTTCGGCAAGGGGCGCGTCTTTCACACGATCCTCGGGCACGAGGACTACTCGTTCGAGGGCGTGGGGTTCATCGTGACGTTGTTGCGCGGGACCGAGTGGGCGGCCACCGGGGCGGTGACGCTTCCGGTGCCGGCGGATTTCCCGACGGAGCAGACGGCCACGCGGCGGCCGTTCGCCGGCGCGGCGGGCGGAAAGTGAGCGGGAGAACAGACCGGCTCATGACTTCGCGACGGATGGTCGGGCGCGCCGGAGGGCTGCGCCGCGGATGGCTGCGTTGGGTCATCGTGCTCGCGGTGGGGGCGATGCCGGCGTGGGCGGCGGATTCGGCGGAGCCCGAGTTGTGGCGTCAGGTGGAGATCCTCCGCACCGAGCATGGCGTGCCGCACGTGCGGGCGGAGAATCTCCGGGCGGCGGGCTACGCGATGGGCTGGCTGCAGTGCGAAGATTACGGCGTCGTGACGCCGGAACGGCTCTGGGCCACCCGCGGGGCGACCGCGCGGGTGAAGGGGCGGAAGGAGGTCGGCGACGATTTCGAGGCGTTGCGGCGGCGGGCACGGGCGATCGAAACCTATCACCTGCTCCAGCGGGAGACGCGGGACCTGTGCGAGGGCTTTGCGCTCGGCGTGAACCGCTACATCGCGCGGCACCGCGGGGAGTTTCCCGCGCACATTCCCGCGGATTTCTCGGGCTACGATGTGGCGACGTTGTCGATCGGTTCCGGGCCGACGGCGGCGCGCGTCGCGCGTTTTCTGGCGGCGATCAAGGGCGAACCCGTGCGGCCGGAGGCGAATCAGGAACCCGATCCCGACGAGGGGTCGAACGCCTGGGCATTTGCGCCGAGCCGCACGGTGTCCGGTCGGGCTATCCTCCTGCGCAATCCGCACCTCGCGTGGAGCGCCGGCTACTATGAGATCCACCTCACGGTGCCGGGCGTGATGGATTTCTACGGCGATGTCCGGATCGGCGGGCCGCTGGGCGTCGTCGGCGGCTTCAACCGGTATCTCGGCTGGTCGACGACCAACAGCAACACGGGCGACCTGACCGTGATCTATGCGGTGCCGGCGGATCCGCAGAAGCCGGACCATTACCGGCTGGATGGTGTTTCGCTGCCGGTGACGCGGCTCAGCCGCACGGTGGAGTTCCGCGAGGGGGACCGGGTGGAAACGGAGACGCGCGAGATCTGGGAAACGCCCTTCGGTCCGGTGATCCATCGCACGCCGGAGACGCTGTATGTGGCGCGGACCGCAGGCGACGGGGAGTTTCGCGCCGGTGAACAATTCCTGCGCCTCATGCGTGCGACTTCGCAGGCCGAATGGACCGACGCGATGCGGCTGCGGGCGCGCGTGTCGCAGAATTTCACCTACGCCGATCGCGCGGGAAATATCGGTCTCCTGTGGAACGCCTCGCTGCCGCACCTGCCGCATCCTTCGCCGAGCACGCCGGCGGTGGCGGTGACGAGCCTGAGCCAGATCTGGACGCACTACGTGCCCTTCGAGGACCTGCCGTTTGTCCGCAATCCTCCGGGCGGCTACGTGCAGAACGCGAACGACTCGCCGCATTTCACCAATGTCCGCGCGCCGGTGGTGCTCGCCAACAAGCACCCCAACATGGAGCGGCCCGCGCTGCGGCTCCGCAGCCAGCTGTCGCTCGAGTTGGCGGATTCGGATGCGAAGCTGACGCTCGAGGACGTGGTGCGGCTGAAGCACTCGTATCGCATGCTGCTCGCGGACCGCGTGAAGCCGGACCTCATCCGGGCGGTCGAGGCGGGGCAGCCGACGGGCGATGTCGCCGCGGCGCTGGCGCTGCTGAAGGCCTGGGACAACACGACGGCGCCGGACCGGCGGGGTGCGGTGTTGTTTGCCGCGTGGTGGCGGAAGTATGCCGAAGGCCGGCCGGGGTATCTGGCTTATGCGGTGCCGTGGCGGGAAACGGAGCCGCGGGAAACGCCCCGGGGAGTTTCGGACCCCGTGGCGGCGGCGACGGCGTTTGCTGCGGCGGTGCAGGAAACGGCGGAGCGTCACGGACGCTGGGACGTGGCGTGGGGCGACGTGCATCGCCTGCGGCGCGGCGACGTGGATGTGCCGATCGGCGGCGGGCAGGGGGCGCAGGGGCATTTCCGGGTGCTGACCTTTGCGCGCGCGAAAGACGGCCGCAGCGTGGTCGACGGCGGGGACGGCTGGGTGCTCGCGGTGGAGTTCGGCGACGAGCCGCGGGCGTATTCGATTCTCGCTTACGGGCAGAGCGCCAAGCCGGCGTCGCGGTGGCACGCGGACCAGGCAGCGATGTTTGCGCGGGGCGAGGTCAAGCCGGTGCGTTTCGCGGCGGCCGACGTGGATCGCCATGCGGTGCTCCGTTACCGGCCGGGCGAGTAACCGCGGGGCGGGCGGCGCGGCGGGCTGGGGGAGGTCGGTAAATAGGCGCTATAACTTCCGCGACTCACGCGGGGCGCGGCTGCGTGGCGCCTTGTTTTGTGCGGCATCCCGTGCAGGATTCCGGGCGTTACCCTCGCCCGCGCCATTACCCTATGAAAACCCAAGCCTCGATCGACCTCACGCGCCGTGAATTCATCCAGCAGTCCGGCCGTATCGCCGCGGTGTCCGCTTTGGCGGGCGTCGCGATCCCCCATGTGCACGCCGCCGGCAGCGACCTGATCCGCGTGGCGCTCGTCGGCTGCGGCGGCCGCGGCACCGGCGCGGCGCAGCAGGCGCTGTCGACGACCAGCGGACCGATCAAGCTGGTGGCGATGGCGGATGTCTTTCCGCAGAAGCTGGCGATGTCGTTCGACCGGCTCGCGAAGCAGTTCGAGGCGAAGCCGGGCAGTGTGGATGTGCCGCCGGAGCGGCGATTCATGGGTTTCGATTCCTACAAGGCGGCGATGGATGTGCTGAAGCCGGGCGACATCGTGATTCTGGCGACGCCGCCGGCTTTCCGCTGGGTGCATTTCCGCTACGCGATCGACCGCAAGCTCCATGTGTTCATGGAAAAGCCCGTCACGGTCGACGGCCCGACGAGCAAGCGGATGTTCAAGCTGGGCGAGGAAGCCTCGGCGAAGAATCTGAAAGTCGGCGTGGGCCTGATGGTGCGCCACTGCAAAGGCCGGCAGGAGCTGTATCAGCGGATCCGTGACGGCCAGATCGGCGACATCGTGGCGATGCGCGCGTATCGCATGGGTTCGGGCGGCGGCACGGCCGGTCCGCGGCCGGCGGGCATCTCGGAGCTGATGTATCAGGTGCAGAAATTCCATGCCTTCCTCTGGGCAAGCGGCGGCGTGTTCTCCGACTACTACATCCACCAGATCGACGAGTGCTCCTGGATGAAGGACGCGTGGCCGATCGAGGCGATGGCCATCGGCGGCCGGCATTACCGCGGCGACTCGCTGGACCAGAACTTCGACACCTACTCGGTGCAGTATACGTATCCGGACGGCGCGAAGCTCTACTACGAAGGTCGCAACATGGCCAACGTGCACAACGAGTTCGCGAGTTATGCGCACGGTTCGAAGGGATCCGCGGTGATCACGACGCGTTCGCACGCGCCGGGTCAGGTGCGGATCTATTCCGGCCAGAATATCCCGCGGATCCTCTCGCCGAAGGACAAGATCGACCTGACCGACAAGAACCTCCGCTGGGCGTTTCCGCAGCCGGAGCCGAGCCCGTATCAACTCGAGTGGGACGACCTCGTGGCCGCGATCCGGCAGGACAAGCCCTACAACGAGGTGAAGCGCGGCGTGGAGGCGAGCCTCGTGGCCTCGATGGGCCGGATGGCGGCACACACGGGGCGGATCATCACGTTCGACGAGATGCTGAACTGCGACCATGAGTTTGCGCCCGACGTGGACAAGCTGACCGCGGATTCGGCGGCGCCGCTGCAGATGCTGCCGGATGGGAAGTATCCGGTGCCGATGCCCGGAATCCAGACGGCGCGGGAGTATGGCCCGGTGGTGGCGGCGGCCGGTGCAGCCAAGCCGGCGGCCGGTTGACGAGTGGGGAAAGCGACGCGCCGGGCCCGTGCGTCCGGTGCGTCGAGCCGGGACAAAATCAGGTTGCGTGAGCGAAGCCGGGGCCGCATCACTCGCGGCTTTCCCGCATGGCATTCAACCTGAAAAAGGTGCTCAAGGCGCTCCTCCTTTCGACGAGTCAGCCGTTGTCGATCAAGGAGATCCAGGCTGCGTTCACGCGGTTCCATGAGCAGAGCGCGGAGTTGATCGACGAGGAAGGCGAAGAAGCGCCCGTCGCCCCCGCGGGAGAGACTCCGCCCGAGGCGGCGCCGGTGGCTCAAGCGACGGTCGACGCGCCGGCTGCGCCGGTGGCGGTGGAGCCATCCGTGGCGGTGACGGTGGCCGATGGCGCAGCGGCGGTTGAGGCGTCGCCGGCGGCGGAAGGATCCGCGGGCGCGCCGTCGCCCTTGCCGCCGGCTGCGGCCGAACCTGCCGAGGTGCCGATCGAGACCTCGCAGGACCCGGAGCTTTACAGCGATGTGCCATCGTTGATCACCGCCACCCAGATCCGCGAAGCGATGAACGAAATCGCCGCCGATCTCCGCGCCAAGGATGACGGCGTCCTGCTCATCGAGGGCAATGCAGGCTATCGGATCGTGACGCATCCGCGTTTCGCGCGCTGGGTGCGCATTCTGCGGCAGGAGCCGCCGCCGGTGAAACTGACGCAGTCCGCCATCGAGACGCTGGCGGTGATTTCCTACCGGCAGCCGGTCACGCGCGGCGAGATCGAGACGATCCGCGGCGTGTCCGCGGAAGCCGGCATCAACAAACTGCTCGAGCGCGAATTGATCTACATCGTCGGCCGTGCGGACGCGCCAGGCCGGCCGATCCAATACGGCACGACGGATCAGTTTCTCGAGTTTGTCGGGATCAAGTCGCTCGACGAGCTGCCGGCCTCGGATGTGTTGTCGTCGCGGCAGATCGACGAGTGGCTGAAGAACTCCTCGAACTCCCATACGCCGACCGACACCGATATGGGACTCGCCGATGAGCAGCTCCCGCTCGAGGCGGGGGCAAGTGAGGCGGCACCGGCCGCGGAAGCCGCTCCGGCGGAGTCCGCGCCAGCCGCAGCTGCGGACGACGCAAACAAAGGCTGACCATGGATCTCGGACCCATCCGCGAGAAAATCGATTCCCTGGACAAGCGGCTCGTGGAGCTGCTGAACGAGCGGCTCTCGCTGGCGGCCGAAATCGGCAAGCTGAAGCGCAGTGCCGGCGGCCAGATCTACGTGGCCGAGCGCGAAGATGCCGTGCTCCGGAAAGTGTCGGCGCAGAATTCCGGGCCGATCAAGAACGAGGCCCTGCGGGCGATCTACCGCGAGATCATGTCGGCGGCGATCGCCCTGGAGAAGCCGCTGCTCATCGCATATCTCGGCCCCGAGGCGAGCAACACGCACGCGGCGGCACTGAAGAAATTCGGCGCCAGCGTGGACTATCATGCGATGGCGAGCGTGAGCGATATCTTCACCGCGGTGGAGAAGGGCGAGACCGACTACGCGGTGATCCCGATCGAGAATTCGACCGAGGGCTCGGTGCGTGAAGCGTTGGACAGCTTTGTCGAGAGCGACCTCAAGATCGTCGCGCAGATCTACCTCGAAATAAACCACGCGCTGATCTCGAACTCGCCGCTGGAGAACATCACGCGCGTCTACTCGAAAGATCAGGCGCTCGCGCAGTGCCGGCACTGGCTGCAGCGGCACCTCCCGCACGCGCAGCTGATCGATGCGCCCAGCACCTCGCGGGCGGTGCAGATGGTGAAACTCGAGCCGGGCACCGCAGCGGTGGCGGGCGAATTGGCCGCCGAGCACTACGGCGTGCCGATCGTGGAGCGGAACATCCAGGACAAAGCCGACAACACCACGCGTTTCTTCGTGCTCGGCAAGAAGGCCTCCGGCCCGGTGGGCAACGGCAAGGACCTGACGAGCCTGCTGGTCTCGCTGGGTGACGAAGCGGCGTCGCACTCGGGTGCGTTGCTGAAGATGCTGATGCCGCTGGCGGAGCGCGGCATCAACCTCTCGAAGATCGAATCGCGGCCGAGCAAGAAGCGTCCGTGGGACTATTACTTCTTCCTCGATGTGACGGGCCACTACCAGGATGCCGATATGCAGCGCGCGTTGAGCGAGCTGAAGCGGTTTTGCCCCATGGTGAAGTGGCTCGGGAGCTATCCCGCCGTCAGCTGAGCCGCGGCGGGGCGTGCTCAGCGGCGGAAAGCGAACCAGAGCACCGCGATGCCGAAGCCGAGCAGGAGGAAGGCGCCGGCGAAGTAGAGCAGGCAGCCTTTGCGGACGTCACTCTTCAGCGCGTTGGTCGGCACGCGATATTCCTCGAGGATGGCGTCGGCCTGGGTGAGGTGCGGCGGGGTGACGACGGCGGCCGGGTTTACGGGGGGGAGTGGCGCGGGATTGGGCGGTATGGCCGGCGACGCATCGGGAGCGGCGTTGGCCACGGGCATGGCCGTCGGAGTGACTCCGGAGGTCTGCTGCTGACGTTCCGCCCGCGTGATCTCGCGATCGATCCAGTCGAGATGCTCCTGCACCAGTGCGCGCTGGCGGCGGAGATCGGCGAGGCGGTCGAGCATGGGAGGGGACGATGGCGGGGAACGATTTGGGTGCGAAGCCCGAAGTTGCGGAGGGTCGTGGCGTTTCCGGGTTGGGAAAAGAAAAAGGGCCGGTCACGAGGACCGGCCCAAAGAGGAAAGCGACTGACGGAAGACTCAGGCGGTGACGACGGAGACGCTGCGATGCGCCTTGTCATACTTCACCGTGCCGTCCTTGAGCGCGAAGAGCGTCCAATCGCGGCCGGTGCCGACGTTCTTGCCGGCATGCAGCTTGGAGCCGCGCTGACGGATGATGATGCCGCCGGCGAGGATCGACTGACCGCCGAAGACCTTGACCCCAAGTCGCTTCGAATGGCTCTCGCGACCGTTGGTGGATGTTCCCTGACCTTTCTTGTGCGCCATGGCGTGATGTCTCCTTAAGCGTTAAACGGTGATCGAGTTGATCTTGATGACGGAAAGCTCCTGGCGATGTCCGCGCTTACGCTCCATGCCCTTGCGCTTCTTCTTCTTAAAAACGACGACCTTCTCGCCGCGCTTGTTCTCGAGAATCGTGGCCGAGACGACGGCGCCCGAAAGGAGGGGCGTGCCGACCTTGAAACTGGCGCCCTCGCCGGCGGCGAGCACGTCCTTGATCTCGACGGTCGAGCCTTTTTCGGTGCCGGGATAGCGGTTGACGGTCAAAATGTCTCCCTCGGACACAGTGAACTGCTGGCCCTGGGTCTTGATGGTCGCTTTCATAAATAAAACGGCGGAATAAGCCTCCCGCGTGAAGGCAACGCAAGGAATATTTCTGCTCGTCGTAAACTTTGCGCGCTGTGCGGGTTGAACGAGGCGGCGAGGTGCGGCGCGACGAGCCCTCAGATGCCCGGCGGAAGCTCGAATTCGGCGACGCCCGGGTGGGCGGCGTTGGCGGCGGCGAGGGGCAGGGCAAACGCGACGGCGTCGGGCAGCGACAGGCCGCGGACGTGCAGCGCATGCAGGACGCCGGCGAGCAGCACGTCGCCGGAGCCCGTGGCGGAGATCTCCTGCACCTGGGGCGGCACGAGGCAGGCGGGCGGGTGTTCGCGGGCGGCGAACCACACGGCGTTGGGGCCGTCGGAGACGATCCAGCGGGCGGCGGAGTTTTTGGCCACGAGCGCGGCGAGCGTGGGGCCGACGGGCGCGTCGGGGTCGGCCAGCGTGCGTAGTTCGTCGCGGTTGATCTTGAAGAGCAGCGGGCCGGTGAGGTCGGCGCACCAACGCAGCGGCGGTCCATAGGTGTCGACGACGAGGGTGCCGCGGGTGATCCAGCGGCGCAGCACGGCGCGCAGCGGGTCGAAGCCCGGATCGCTCCAGCCCGGGATGCTGCCGCAGACAGCGAGCACGCGACCGTCGGGTTGCGCGGCGAGAAAGTCGGCGCAGGCGCGGATGGCGGCGGCGTCGGGCGGCGCATCGGGCCCGAGGAAGGTGGTTTCGCGGTGTGTGCCGGAGGCGTCGCGGATGACGGTGCCGGCGCGCGTCGGCTGTCCGGTGGCGAACGCGCGGTGTTCGAGGCCGTGTTGCCGCAGCCACGCTTCGCACTCCGCACCGGGGGCGCCGCCGACGAAGCAGAGGGCGGTGTTGGGCGTGCGGAGCCGCGTGAGCATGCGGGACACGTTGATGCCTTTGCCGCCGACCTGGAATGATGCGCGCGTGGCGCGTTGCGTGCGGCCCGGGGTCCACGCGGCGAATTCGAGCGTGCGTTCCGCGAGGAGGTTGCCGGTGAGCGTGAACATGGAGGAGGGACGCGGCGTGGCGAGGCGGGCGGCGGATCAGCGGTCCGGTTTCTGCGCGCGGTAGAACACGTAGTTGACGAGGAAGCTCAGGCCGAGGACGCCGCCGAGGGTGCGGACGTTGCGCATCGCGCCGAAGACCATCGTGAGCGAGCTGGCGCGCGGCTCGTGCACGCGCAGCAGAAGGAACGAACCGGCGAGGGCGAGCACGGGCTGAAGCAGGAAGCACACATGGTGCACGGCCAAGGCGGAGGGCCAGCGCCCGAGTGCCCAGGTGAGGACGGCGCCGCCGGTGATCGGGGCGAGCGCGGCGACGAGCGAGGTGATGGCGAGGTTGACGCCGATCGCGAGGTTCTTGGCTTCGGTGGGGATGAGGCGGAGCAGAATCGTGAACTGCCCGAGCACGAAACCGGCGCTCGTGGCGCCGCCCCAGATCCACATCGCGTAGAGCAGGTCGCGGTTGTCGGGCGTGAGGAAGCACCAGAGAAAATTCTGGGCCTGCCAGAGGATGAGCGAGAACGTCATCACCGACTTGTTGCCGTAGCGATCGAGCAGGTGGCCCCAAGCGGGGAGCGAGAGTGCGCCGGCGAGTTGCGCGAGGGTGGCGAGCAGTCCGACCTGGAAGGCGCTCAGGCTGAGCTGGTCGAACATGAACACATGGTAGAACGGGCCGAAGCAGTTGGCGGCAAACGACCACACGGCGCCGAAGGCGATGAAGACGAGCAGCGAGCGCGAGCGCAGCACGATCGCTATCTGTTCGCGCATCGGCAGCGCGGGGTCGAGGGCGTGGCGGCGCGCGCGGGTGGGGCTGACCCACTGCCACCGCAGCGAGAATATCCGCAGGGCCACGGCGCCGGCGATGATGCACTGGAAGGCCGGGATCGCGTAGTCCCAGTGGCCGAGCGTCCAGCCCGCGAGCAGCAGGAAGACCGTGGTCGAGATCTGCGTCGTGCCGTTGCGGCGGCCGAAGTATTTGCCGCGGATCCGATAGGGCACCCACTCCTGGATCCAGGCGTTCCACGAGACGCCGGCGATGGCGCCGAAGCAGCTCGTGACGAGAAACCAGAGGACGAGGATGTATCCGGCGGCGTTCGGATCGTCGCGCGGGATCCACGGGAGAAACACGCCGAGGGCCGCCCAGCAGATCAGGTGGCACGTGGCGGCGGCGACCGTGATGGTTTTCGCCGGTTTCCAATGCGCGAGAAAGGAGGCGACGAAGATCTGCAGGAAATTACCGACAAACGGCAGCGCGCTCATCAGCCCGATCGTGGTCTTCGGCAGCACGTAGGCCTTCGCGACCAGCGCGGTCATGAAGACATTGACCGGGAGCGACATCGTCACGATGGGCATCGCCATCACCCCCTCGGCGGTGCAGAGGCGCAGGGAGCGCAGGAGGTCGGCCTTGTCCTGTTGCGCTTCGGCGCGGGAAGGGGAGCTCACAACGGGGAAACCGGCCGACGGCACGTGGGCCGGGCCGACGCACGCGCCCGACGGTCTGGGCGCGGCAACGCGGCATTGAACTGGTGAGCGGCAGAAGGCATCCGGAAGCGGTATCAAACCAGATGAGGCGGATTGTTGAAGCGAAAGAATTGTGGCCGAAGCGGACGGCCGCGCTCGCGCGCTGGCTGCTGGGCAAGCATCTCGTCCGGAAATTCCCCGATGGCCGCGAAGAGGCGCGGCTGATCGTCGAGACCGAGGCGTATCACGGGGAGGAGGATCAGGCGTGTCATGCGCGCGCGGGCCGCACCGCGCGCACCGCGGTCATGTATGCGGCGGGCGGCGTCTGGTATGTCTATCTGTGCTACGGCATCCACGAAATGTTGAACCTCGTGGTCGGGCCGGAGGATTTCCCGGCGGCGATTCTCGTCCGTGGCGTCGAGGGCGCGGTGGGGCCCGGGCGGGTGACGAAGCAGTTGGAGATCGGGCGGGCGTTGAACGGCACGAGCGCGGTCGAGGCGCGCGCGGGGACACCGGTGGCGGGGGCCTTGTGGGTCGAGGATCGCGGCGTGCGGGTGCCGCGGCGGGAGATCGTGGCGACGCCGCGGGTGGGGATCGACTACGCGGGCCCGGAGTGGGCGGCGAAGCCGTGGCGGTTTGTGTGGCGGCGGCACACGCCGCGACGCGCGCGGAGTTAGTCGAGGGTGGCGAGGGCGCCGAGCACGTCGTCGACGCCGAGGGCGGACAGGGCGGGGCCGCGCTGCACGACGCGGACGTGGTCGCCCGGCGGAGCCCAGAGGGCGGCGTCGGTGGGACCAAACAGCAGCACGCTCGGCGCGGCGCAGGCAGCGGCGAGATGGCTGATGCCGGAGTCGTGGCCGATGAAGCGTCCCGTCTGCGCGAGATGCTGCACGAGTTGTTCGAGCGGCGGTTGGCGGAGCAGGGTGACGCCGGCGGCGGCGAAGGCGTCGGCGACGGGCTCCTCGGCCTCGCCGATGACGGCGGTGACCGGGGGCGGCAGGCGACGGACGAGGGCGAGCCACTGCGGGAGCGGCCAGTTTTTGCGCGGCGAGCCGCTGCCGGGATGGAGGGTGATGCCCTCGCGCCGGCCGGAATGATCCGCGACGAGGGCGTAGCGTGTCTCCGTCACGTGGATACCGAGCGGTGCGAGCGCGGCGGTGTAGTGGGCGGCAGCGGGGGCGCGCTGCGGCAGCGCCGGGGCGGACAGGAAGCGTCGGGTCGGGCTGGCGGGGAAACGTGCGGCGAGTTCGCCGTCAGGATCGGGCCAAAAGCTCAGCACGAGGTCGAAGCGGCCGAGCCACGCGGCGAAATCCGCGGGCAGCGGGGCGGCAGAAAAAAGGGTGCTCCAGCGGGCCTCGTGTTGGGAATACACCGCGTCGACCAGACCGCGGCGGTGCGCCAGCTGGGCGGCGGTGGCGTTGCCGACGAACTCGATCCGGGCCGAGGGCCACCGGGCGCGGAGGGCGGCGAGCGTGGGCAGCGTGACGATGAAATCGCCGAGCGCGCCGCCCCTAAGGACGAGGATGCGATCCATCGGTGGGAGCGGCGGCGGGCGTGGTGGCTGTGGCCGCGGGCGCGTGGGCGGGCGGCCGGTAGGCGTCGAGTGTGGCGGTGCCGGTGCCGATCTTGAACTCGACCTCGAACTGCACGGGGAGGCGGTGGTCGTTCTGCGCGATCCAGACCTTCACGGTGCTGCCGCGTTTGAACATGCCTTTCGGCGCGGTGCGTTCCATCCGCGGCTCGAGCACGAGGGTCTGGAAGGTGCCGACGTGGGTGCGGACCTCCTCGTAGCGCAGCGCGTGGATCGTGAGTTCGTAGAAGTCGTCGTCGAACAGCACCAGGGCGTCGCGTTTCTCCCCCGGCTTGAGATCCCAGGTGCGCGTCTGGAGGAGCGCCATGATGAGATCGACGGGGTCGCCCGCGGGGATCGGCAGGAGCCGGGCCGGCTCGGCGGGGACGAGCCGCGTGTAGGTGGACTCGCGGCGCTCGTAATCGAAGGTGGCGTGGCGCTCGGTGGGTTTCGACCGCGTGGTGGCCTTCTCGTGCAGCGAGAGCAGGCGGCCGGAGGCGAGGTCGAACACGGAGTCGGCGCGGGCCTGGAAAGGCAGGAGCAGTTTGGCGAGTCCGCGCGTGGCGGTGGTCGAAGTGACGACGAGTTGGCCGGGATCGGCGGCGGAGGTGGCGGCGTCGATCTTGATTTCACCGGCGCCGGGCACGACGGCCCAGGACACGCGGAACGTGAGGTGTTCGCCGGGGCGCAACGGCAGGCCGGAGGCGGCGAACGCGGTGGATGCGATGGCGGCGAGCAGGGCGGCGAACGCGAGATGTCGGCGCGGAAGGAGCGAGCGGGCGTTCATCGGGCGGGGACGACGGGCGCGGCCGGGCGGCGCGGGAGCGGGAAGACGCGGCTGGGAGCAATCACCCAGAGTGTGTCCGCCGGAGAGAGCCGATCGTTCCACGGCGAGCCGGCGGCCCACGGGGAAAACGCCGGGAGCATCAGTCGCCGCGGACCGGATACGAGGGCGGGAAGCTTGAGCCGCGTGCCGGCCCGATCGTCGCACTGCACGGCGGGGTGGTGATGGCCGATGACTTCGAGGGCATCGGGCGGCACGGTGGGGTTGCCGTCGCCGTGGTGGAAAAAGAAGGGGCCGCGGGTGAGGGAGCGTTGCGTGGCGCCGGGCCAGCGGCGGTCGTGGTTGCCGGCGATCAGCGTGACGGGGACGGGGCTTTGCCGGAGAAAGGCCTCGGCCCGGGTGGCGCCTTCGGCGGCGTGGACGATGTCGCCCAGCCAGAGCATCCCGGCGGGATTGTAGTCGGCGAGGAGGGAATTCAGGCGCGTCTCAAGGTCGAGGTCGCCCCAGGCCGGGAGGAGATGGCCGCGGGCGCGGTGGCTCAAGGCGTAGCCCCAATGGAGGTCGGCGATGACGAGCAGGCGCTCGGCGGGGATCCACAGCGCGAGCCGGGCGTCGAGCCACAGCCCGGGCAGGACCTCGGCACGAGCGGAGGTGGGAGCGGTGGACGGAGGATGCGGCGGACGCATGCGTGGCGAGCGAAGGCCGAACCGTGCGGTGCTCCCGCGCGGGTTTCAAATGGAAGTTTGCGGCAGCCACGCCGCGGCGGGCGCAGGTCCTCGCGTTCCGCGGCGTGCGGACGGAGGACGTTCGTTTACGCGGAGACCAACGCCATCGCCTTGTGCAGTGCGGTGGAGGCGGCGGCGCAGGCGGGATCGTTGTCGAGGGCGTTGAGCGCCTTGTTGAACGGCTCGGGGCGGCAGGGGCCGTCGTAGCCGATTTTGACGAGGGCGCGCAGGAAGGTGGCGATGTCGATGACGCCGGTGGCGACGGGCAGCTCGCGCTCGTTGTCTTTCTGCAGGTGCTTCGGCACGCCGGTGGGAGCGTCGTTGAGATCGACGCTCACGACGTCGGCATTGGTGAGGGTGAGGAGGTCGGCCTCGGTGTCGCCGGCGGTCCACCAGTGCCACGTGTCGAGGACAAGGCCGACGTTGCCCGTGCCGATCGCGGCGATGAGTTCACGCGTCTCGGCCATGGTGTGGAGAAACGGATAGCGTTTGCCGACGAGCAGGAGCTGGGTGCCGACGTATTCGAGGCCGAGGCGGAGGCCGTGGTCCTTGAGGATGGAGGCGATCGCGCGGAGGCGGGCGGCGTGCTGCTTGAAGTTGGCGTTGTAGGTGAGTGTATCGTGCGACGGGCTGAGCCAGGTGCCGACGCGCGAGGCGCCGGCGCGCTGGAGGGCGGCGGCGAGGCGAGGGAGCTTGGCGAGGCCGTCCTTGAAGGTCGTCTCGTCCTTGCGGAAATCGACGGTCAGGCCCGCGGCGGCCCAGGCGAGTTGTTTCGCCTTCAGGTCGGCGACGGTGGCGGCGAGCTGGTCGCCGGACAGCGCGGCGAGCTCGTCGGCGCGCGGTTCGGCGGATTCGAATTTGTGGCGGTGTGCAAGGTCGAGGAGCTCGGCCTGCGATTTCACGGTGACGCCGATGCTGCCCGGGGTGAGCGCGATGGTCATGCGGCGGGCGCGGCCGGCCGGGGTGGCGGCACGGGTGGCGGGGAGGGAGGCGGCGAGCGTGGCGGCGGAGGCGGTCCGGAGGAAGTGGCGGCGGTTCATGGGGTGCGGAGGAAGGAAGCCGGTGCCGGTGGCGGGAGCAAGCGGAGGAATCGCGGTCGCGCTCCGCCAAGCGATGCGGAGGCTCCGCGGTGGACAAGCGCCGGGGCGCGCGCTCAACTCGGCGCGTTTTCGATTCACGAGTCCCCGCTCCATGAAAAAATCCCTGCTCCTATCCCTTTCGTTGCTCGTGCTGGCGCCGCTGGGCGGCGTGCTTTCGGGCAAGACCGCCGACGGCCGCACGAAGCTCGTGCTGATGGCCGGCAAACCGTCGCATCCGCCGCGGATGCACGAGTTCAACGCCGGCGTGCAGCTGCTCGCGAAGTCGCTCGCGCAGGGGGCGCCGCAGCTCAAGGTCGAGGTGATCCTCAATGGTTGGCCGAAGGACGAGGCGGTGTTCGCCGGTGCGGACGCGATCGTCTTCTACATGGATGGCGGCGGGAAGCACGAGGTGGTGCAGGAGAGCGGCGCGCGGCTCGCGAAGCTCGATGCGTGGGCGAAGCAGGGCGTCGGCCTCGGCATGATGCACTACGGCGTCGAGGTGCTCGCCGAGCAGGCGGGGGCGAATTTCAAGCGGCTGATCGGCGGGCACTATGAGAATTCGTTCTCGTGCAATCCGATCTGGGAGCCGGAATTCACCCAGTTTCCGAAGCATGCGGTGACGCGCGGCGTGAAGCCGTTTCAGATCAAGGACGAGTGGTATTTCAACATGCGCTTCGTCGAAGGCTTCAGCGCGGCGGGTCCGGCGAAGAAAGACGGCGTGACGTTTACGCCGATTCTGGTGGCAAAGCCCAGCGATGCGGTGCGCGACGGACCGTATGTGCATCCCAAGGGGCCGTATCCGCACATCCAGGCGGCGAAGGGGCAGCCGGAAGCGATGATGTGGGTGGTGGAGCGCACGGATGGCGGCCGCGGCATGGGTTTCACCGGCGGTCATTTCCACGACAACTGGGGCAACGACAATTTCCGGAAAGTCGTGCTGAACGCGCTGCTCTGGCTGGCCAAGGCCGAGGTGCCGGCGGCCGGCGTGGAGTCGCGGGTGTCGGCGGCGGATCTCGACGCCAATCTCGACCCGAAGCCGGCGCCGAAGGCGAAGGCCGCGCCGAAGAAGTGAGGCGGGCGCGCGGCGCTCAGGGCTAGTTCCTGAGCGGCGCGATGACGAGGGCGTAGACCACGGCGACCAGCATCGTGATCGCGGCGATCCAGAGCAGCGCGGTCGCGAACGGGCGCGGCGCGACATCCGACGGCAGGCGTTTGTGCCGGAGGTAGAGGGCGCCGAGGCCGAGGATCGGCAGCATGACGGCCTGGGCGACGCCGCCGGCCTTCACCATGTTGACGGGAGATTGGAAGATGAAGAACAGCGCCACCGGCACGAACAATGCGACCCAGATGAAGCGGTTCAGATACCGCAGGCGCGACGAGTAGTCGGAGCGTTCATACCAGCCGAGCAGCCGGCCGGTGTCCGCGAGGGCGCGGCTGTTGCCCGCGGTGGCGGCGAAGATCGTGCCGTAGAGGGTGGCGATGGCGCCGACGTAGAACAGCCACAGCGCCCAGGGCCCGAGCGTCTGCGTATACATGTTCGAGAGCACGGGGATCATGTCCATGCCCTTGGGCACGAGGCCCGCACGGTGCAGCACGCCGGCGCCCAGCATGTAGAATGCGAGGGTGGCGACGCAGTAGATCACCATCGAGGCGACGATATCGACGTGCATCACGCGGATCCAGCCGCGCGCCCGGGCCTGCCATTCGGCGGTGGGCTCGCGCCGGCCGGCGAAACGGGCGTAACCCTTTTCGACGCACCAGTAGGGATACATGAAGAGCTCCGAGGCGCCGACTCCGGTGATGCCGAACACGGCGATGGCGGTGACGAGTCCTTCCTTCGGCAGGTCGAACGAGAATCCGGCTTTGAGGTCGTCCAGCGAGAAGCTTCCGGGCTGGCGCAGCATGATCAGGGCGCAGAGCAGCGTGAGCATCGTGAAGAGCGCGACCTTGATCGTGGCGAGTTTCTCGATGCGGCCGTAGTGGCCGCCGAGGAGAATCGAGAGACTGAGCGCGAGCAGCAGCAGGACCCAGATGTTGATCGAGATCGCGGGGATGAGCTGGTTGAGAACCCAGGCCACGCCGGCAAACATCGCGCCCACCTGGAAGAACGAGAGGAACGTCATGATGACCCAGGCCCAGATGACCCAGTTGACGCCGGCGAAGCGCGGGCCGGGGACCTTGTTGAGGCCTTCCGCGCCGGTCTCGCCGGTCGCGATCACGTAGCGGCCGAGTTCGGCCTGGACGGCGGGCTTGATCAGGCAGCTGAGGGTGATGATCCAGAGGGCGATGTAGCCGACTTCGGCGCCGAGGGTCGTGGTGGCGATGAGTTCTCCGGAGCCGACGATCGACGCCGAGAGAATCATGCCGGGGCCGATGCGGCGCATGATTCCGGCGAAGTCGGTCGGCGGGGCGGTGACTTCGTCCGGGTGAAACTCGTAGGGATCACGGGCGCTGGCGGGGGCGGGGGTGGAGGGTGACGTCGGGGGTAGGGCCACGGGCGCAATGTGGGCAGCGGCGGTTTGCCCGCGCAACCGGATTGTTCGTCACCGGGCCGCGCGGCGACGCACTTGCGGACCGACGCTCCCCTATTACAGTCCGCGGCCATGAAATTGCTCACCACTCTGTTCGTCATGCTCGGCCTCGTGTCCGTCGCGGTGGCCGCGTCGTCCAAATATGCGTCGATCTCGCACGCCGATCTGCAGGCGGCGATCGCGCAGAAGAAAGTCACGCTGCTCGACGTGAACGGCACCGAGTCGTTCGCCGAGGGTCGGATCCCGGGCGCGATCGATTTCGTCGCGCACGAGGCGAAAATCGCGTCGCTGCTGCCGAAGGACAAGGAGGCGCTGATCGTGGCGTATTGCGGCAACGAGCACTGCCCGGCGTATCTCTCGGCGGCAAACGTGGCGGCGAAGCTGGGCTACAAGAATGTGAAGCACTACTCGCCCGGCATCGACGGCTGGAAGAAGTCCGGCGCGAAGATCGAGAAGAGCTGAGGGCGGCCGCGGCGCGCGGCCCGGACGGGTCGCGCGAACGCGGGCTTGCGCCGACCGGACAAACCGGCGGGGTTTTGCCCCGCCGCTTTTTTTTGTGATCCGCTACCAATTCACGATCGATCCGGAAGACCACGTGGGCGCGCGCCGGCTGAGCCTGCGGCCAACGCGCAAGGTGCGCTGGCTGCTCGGGGTGGTCGGGATGCTCGTGCTGGGTTTGCTCGCGGCGGATTTTGTGCGCGGGGCGAAGGCCGGGCATGCGCGGCCGCTGCTGCCGATGCTGCTCGGCGGAGGGGTTTTCCTGCTCGCGTGGTATTACGTGCTCCTGCCGCGGCAGATCCGCCGCATCTATCGGACGGACGACACGGCGCCGCCGGAGCCGGTGCTCGGGGAGATCTCGGTGGCCGGCGTGGCGGTGTCGACCGCCGGCATGAAAGGCGCGCTGACCTGGGACCGGGTGGAACGGTGGAAGCATGATGCGCGGCTGATCGTGCTCTTCGCGGACGATGGCGCGCACACGATTATCCCGCGGCGGGGTTTTGCTGCGGACGCGGAGCACGCGGCGGCGCTGGCGTTGCTGCGGGAGCATCTCGGGGCGCCGGCGAACTGAAGGGCTGCGGGGGTTGAGCGGGCGGCGTTTGGCTGGGGCGGGGTGAATTCGGACTTCTCCCGCGCCGGGGACGAACCTACGGTCCGGGCTCCCCTTTGTGCCCATGCTGCTTCGACTCGTTTGGTGGTTGGCTTTGCTGGCTGCGGCGCCGCTGCTGTCGGCGCAGAGTTCGGTATGGAAGGTGACGCGGGAGGGGCGCTCGTTTTATCTCGGCGGCACGATCCATCTGTTGCGCGCGCAGGATTTTCCGCTGCCGGCGGAATTCGACCACGCGCTGGCGGCCAGCGCGAAGCTGGTGTTCGAGACGGACATCACCCGCGTGCAGTCGCTGGAGACGCAGCAGGCGCTGCTGGCGCGCGGCATGTTCATGGACGGCCGGACGCTGCAACAGGTGCTCTCGCCGGCGGCGTGGAAAGTGGCGCAGGATTATTGTGCGAAGGCGGGACTGCCGCTGGAGCAGTTCGGGATGATGAAGCCGTGGCTGTTTGCGCTGATGATGGCGGTGATGGAGCTGCAGAAGCTCGGCGTGACGATGGAGGGCGTGGATCTGCACCTGCACAAACAGGGCCGCGAGGCGGGGAAGACCTTCGGCGAACTGGAGACGTTCGAGCGTCACATCGATCTGCTGGTGAACATGGGCGCAGGCGAGGAGAGCGCGATGATCGAGAAGTCGGTGGACGACCTGAAGGATCTCGGACGGGTGCTGCCGGAGACCATCGCGGCGTGGCGCAGCGGAAACCTGCCGAAAATCGACGAACTCCTGCTGCGCGATACGCGGCGGAAGTATCCGAAGATCCATCGCGCGCTGCTCGCGGACCGCAACGCGGCGTGGCTGCCGAAACTCGAGGCGTTGCTTGCCACGCCGGAGGTGGAATTCGTGCTCGTCGGCGCGGGGCATCTGCCGGGAAGCGACGGGCTGATGGCACTGCTCAAGGCGCGGGGCTGCACGATCGAGGCGGTGCGCGTGCCGGTCGCGGCGCCGCGCAGGAAGTGAACGCGCCGGTTGCGTGAACGGCGAAGGCCCGCTGAAGTTTTTCCCATGCACCCCATCCTGCGCCCCCTCGTTTGTCTGGTCATGTCCGGCGCCGCGCTTGCGGCGGCGGAGCTTCAGGTCGTCGATACCGCGGAGTTCGGCCGCTGTGTGGCGGCGGACGCCAAGCTGAGCCGCCTCGCGACCGACCTCGGTTTCACGGAAGGGCCGGTGTGGGTGAAGTCGGGTGCCGCGGGTTATCTGGTGTTCAGCGATATTCCCAAGGACGAACTGAAGAAATGGAGTGCGGCGGCGGGGTTGGAGGATTTCCGCCGGCCGAGCCGCAATGCGAACGGCAACACGCTGGACGGGGCCGGTCGGCTGCTGACGTGCGAACACTCGGGGCGGCGTGTGGCGGTGCTCGAGCGGAGCGGTGAACTGCGGACGCTGGTGGACAGCTTTGAAGGCAGGAAGCTCAACTCGCCCAACGACGTGGTGGTGAAGAGTGACGGCACCGTGTGGTTCACGGATCCGGAATACGGGCTGAAGACCAACCCGCAGACGAAGCAGCGCGAAGGAAAGGAGCAGCCGGCCAACCATGTTTTCCGTCATGACCCGAAGACGGGCCGCACGACGGCGGTGGTGAAGGACTTCGTGCAGCCCAACGGACTGGCGTTCTCGCCGGATGAGAAGCGGCTGTATGTCGCGGACTCGGGTTCGCCGAGGCACATCCGCGTCTTCGACGTCGGGGCCGATGGCACGCTGAGTGGCGGCCGGGTCTTCTGCACGATCGACAAGGGCGGGCCGGACGGCATCCGCGTGGATCGCGCAGGGCGCGTGTGGTCGAGCGCCGGGGACGGCGTGCAGATTTTCGCAGCGAGCGGGAAATTGATCGGCAAGATCCTGGTGCCCGAAGCGGCGGCGAATCTCTGCTTCGGCGGAGACGACGGCCGCACGCTGTTTATCACCGCGCGCAAATCGCTCTATGCGATTCCCGTGCTGGTCACGGGGGCGGGGCACTGAGCGCGGGACCCGGGAGGTGAACGGGTGAAGATGGGCCTGCGCACCGGTTGGCTGTTTGCGGCGTTGGTGCTGGCGACGACGGCGGGCGCGCAGGAGGCGACGATCCGGGTCGCGTTGCGTCTCGCCGGCGAAGGCGTCGCCGCGCTGGACCGTGGCGAGGCGGAGGCGGCGGTGGCGAAACTCACGGCGGCGGCGGACCTGCGGCCCGACGTGCCGCGCATCCTGAGCAATCTCGCGGCGGCGCAGGCGGCGGCGGGCGAAGGCGCGGCGGCGATCGCGACGCTGGGGCGGCTCGCGGCGCTCGGGGTGGCACTGCCGGTCGAAAAGGCCGAGGAGTTCGCCGCGCTGCGCGGAGCGAAGGAATTTGGCGCGGTGACGAAGACGCTCGCCGCCAACGACCGGCCGAAAGGGAAAGGCGAGATGGCGTTTACGCTGCGTGATGTGACGGGGCTGATCGAGGCGATCGCGTGGCGGGCGAAGACGGACGAGTTTTATTTCGGCGATGTGCACGCGCGGGCGGTGTGGCGCCGGAGCAAGGACGGAAAACTCGGGCGCGTGACGCCGCCGAGCGACGAGGTCTTCGGCGTGTTCGGTCTCGCGATCGATGAGGCACGCGGGACGTTGTGGGCTGCGACGGCGGCGGTGCCGGCGATGCGCGGGTATACTCCCGAAATGGCCGGCGCGGCGGCGCTGGCGGAGGTGGATCTGAAGACCGGGGAATTGCGCCGGACGGTGCCGTTGCGCTGGGACGGGGAGCCGCCGGCGCCGGTGCTGGGGGCGATGGCGTTGGGCGCCGAGGGCAGCCTGTTCGCGATCGACCGCAGCGAGCGCGGCGCCGTGTGGCGGTTGGCACCGGACGGAGAGCGGTTGGAGTTGGCGGCGCAGGGCGGGGAATGCGTGGCGCCGCGCGGGATCGCGGTCGGCAAGAGCGGTGTCGGCGTGATTGCGGACCGCGCCAATGGCCTGCTCCGATTCGATCCTGCGACCGGAGAGGTGCAGCGGCTCGAACCGCCGCCCGGCACCACGCTCGTGGGACTCGAAGGCGTGGCGGCGGGGGCGGGAAATTTCGTGGTCGTGGTGCAGGCCGGTTTCGCGCCGGTGCGGATCCTGCGCGTGGACCTCGACGCGAGCTTCGCGCAGGTGCGGGCCGTGCGCGTGCTCGAGGCGGGGCATCTCACGCTGGCGGCGCCGACCCAGGTGTGTGCGGGACCGGCGGGGGAATTTTACGTCATCGGCAACGGCGGTTGGCCGCGGTTCGACGGCGGCAGCGGGGAGCCGACGGCGCCGCGGAGCGTGCCGATCTTCCGGATCAGCGTGAATTGAGGCCGCCGGGCCGGGCGGCCACGGGCCGGGGCGCGGACCTCAGAGATCCTGCAACGCGATGAAGGCGCCGCCGTGCTGGTAGGTGACGGTGCGCATGAGGTTCGCGAACTTCAGGCCCGTGTTGCCCATCGAAAAGGTGTAACGGATCGTGGTGGGGAAACCGATGGCGTTGATCACGACCTTGCGTTGGCCCTTCTCGTCGGCGGGGTTCAGCTCGTCGAGCCGTCGGATCACGGGATCGGCGACTTCGATGAATTCGTCGCCGAAGACGTAGATCGCCATCTTCATCTCGGGGTTTTCCTTGTCGTAGAGGAAGCGGATGGCGTTGTAGATGCCGGGGACGGGATTGGAGATGGAGTCCTGATCGTAGCGGCGGAGGTAGCGCTTGATCTGGTCGCGCACCTCGCGGCTGTCGGCGATCCAGCCGTCGGTGCCCTGGCCGCGGCGGCCCATGATGAAGCGGCCGTCGCCGTCGATGAGCTGGAGGCCGCGCAGGTCGGGATAGGAGTCGAGGAGTTCGTCGACCTTGCGGATGACGATCGGCCAGAGCCCGCCGTGGTTGGGGTCGCGCATCGAGCCGGAGGTGTCGATGACGATGGCGATGTAATTGCTGTCGGTGGGGAGGCCGACGGGCGTGGGCTTCACGTCGGGCAGGAGCTTCGTTTCCTGCGGCTTCTGGCGCAGGGCGACGTTCTTCTTCAGATCGTCCATGTCGGTGAGCAGCGCCTGAAGACCGGCTTTTTCCTTCTGCAGCTGGCGCTCGAGGTCGTCGACGAGGGCGATCACTTCCGCGTGGTTCCTGCGGGCATCGACGATCAGGTTGGTGACTTGGGCGCGGGCCTTGTCGAGGTCGCGTTGTTTGTCCTCGAGCTTGGTCAGTTCCGCGATCTGCCCCGCGAGGGCGCGTTGCAGGTCGAGCAGGATCTCGAGTTTCACCTTCTCGCGGGAGCCGATCGTCAGGACGAAGATGAGGATGATCGCCCCGAAGCCGCAGCAGATGCAGTCGAGGAACGAGAGGCTGAAGGTCTGGGCGGTGCGACGACGGATCATGTGTCGGGCCAGGATTTGGAGGGACTCACGAGGGCGCCGCGGGTGGCGTTGGCGAGCTCCCAATACATGCCGGGTGCGCCGGGGTCGCCGGTAAGCAGGGGGAAGAGAATCGTGCTGACGGGAATGCGCGGGGGCAGCTGCTTGGTGGCGATCTCGAAGAAACGGATACGTGTGCCTTCGTCGACTTCGCCGTCCATCGGCAGGGAGTCGCTCTTGGTGGGCAGGCCGTCGGTGAGGAGCACGATGCTGTCGGGCAGGCGCGGGAGGAAGCGGACGGCGGTGAACGCACGCTCGAGGTTGGCGCCGCCCCTGGGCACGACTTCGTGCAGGCGCTTGAGCACTTCGGTGAGCACGGGGCGGTCCGTGGTGGAGAACCACTCGTCGCCGCGCGTCGGGATGATGGGCGTGGTCTCCTCGTTGAAGAAGAGGATCTGGAAGCGGGTCTCGGGGTCGAGCGTGGCCAGGAGCCACTCGAGCGAGTGGATGACGCGTTTCCACTTGGGGGACTCGCGCTTTTTGTCGTCGGAGTCCTGGAGCCGGGAGGCGGCGTCGTCGATGGTTTCGCCGAGCATCGAGCCGGAAGTGCGGACGAGGAAGACCACGAATTCGCCGGTGAGCTTCACGCCGGTGAGGTATTGCCGGCGGTCGAGTTCCGGGATCGGGATCGGCGTCGGCTTCTCTTCGGTGGGCATCGCCTTTTTCTCGGCGAGCAGCCGGTCGAGGGCCTCCTTCATCATGCCGGCCTGCTGCAGCATCAGGAGAAGGTCGCGGCGGCGCTGACTGATCTTCTGCTGATCGGCCTGAGATTTGGTCCGGATGTCCTGCAGTTCCAGCTGCGCCGTGGCGATGAGTTGGGCGAGCTGATCGAGTTCCTTGCGTTTGTCGTCCGCCTTTTTGGTGGTTTTGGTGAACTCGTTGCGCACCTCGTCGACGATGCTTTTGTCGACCTGCGTCTTGGAGGTGATCGTCAGAATGAAGACGAGCAGGACCGCGCCGAAACCGCAGCAGATGCAGTCGAGGAACGAGAGGCTGAAGATCTCGGTCTCGCGGCGCTTGATCGGCATGGCGGAGCGTCAGGAGTGGTGGCCGCTGGCCCCGGGGCAGTGGGCGAAGAGGATCTCGGCGGCGGCGTTGCCGCAGCGGACGGTGAGCTTGTCACCGGCGTCGATCGCGGTGCGGGCGGAGTTCGCGGCGGCCGCGGGAGTGTCGCTGCGGGTGGGCGCGGAGTCGACAAACCAAAGCCGGCCTTGTTCGTGCACGAGCGGGACGGCGCAATCGTCCGCCACGGTGAAGGCGTCGGGCAGCACGAGATCGGCGCCGAGATCGGCGAGGCCGATCGTGAAGCGCGGTTTCTGGCCGATGGCATAGCCGATGCCATCGAGGATCGCGTGCGTGGGGGCGAGCCGGGTGGCGTTTTGGCGGATCTTCTGGATCCGGGCTTCCCAGCGGGTGGCGATGGAGCGCCGGGCGGCGGCGAGCGGCACGCCGCGTTCGACGGGCACATCGGCGATGTCGGCCGGCACGCGCAGGCGATCGCCGGCGAGGTGGGCGGCGCCGACCGCGGCGGCGCCGTGGGGCAGTCGCAGGAGACGCGAGAAGCCGGCGGCGCGAAGCCGCGCTTCGAGACCGGGGACGTGGGCCGTGCGATCGGTGAGCGCGACGGTGCAGGGCTCGGCGCCGTGCGGCGAGTTGCGGATGAAGGCCTGCACGCTCTGCACGAGCGCGGCGACGAAGGTGTTCACATCGGCGGCCATCTGCTCCCGTTTCGCGAGCATCTCGTAGGCGCGCGTCGCGGTGTTGATGTGGTAGCGCCATTCCGGCGACTCGCTGATGAGGAAGTCTTTCGTCTGGCGGAAAAACGTCTGCTCGATGCGACCGTCTTCGAGGATGTCGAAGGCCGTGTGCCGGAGGAAGCGGTTGCCCATCGTCGCGGTGAGCTGCTTCAGCAGATGGATGTAGCCGAACTGCGGCAGATGAATGAAATCCTGCCGTTCGAGGCGGGTATCGGTGCCGAGCAGGGTGACATCGGCGCCCTCGAGGTGGAGATCGACGACTACGACCGGGAGAGCGGGGTTGAAGCCGTGGGCGCGCGGGTCGCACAGGCTGGCGCACGCCATGTCGACGATGCCGGCGAGGGGCAGCTTGAGCTCGGAGCACATGCCGAGCAGGAGGCCGATCTTCTCGTCCTCGGTGGTCGCGTCCTTGAGGTAGGCGCCCGGGATCGCGAGCACGAGCCGGTCGATCGGGCTGGCCTTGGCGGCGAGCCGGGCGGCGTATTCGCGGAGGAAGAAGAACGAAAGTTCGGAAAACGACGGCGGCTTCGTGCCGACCTGGAGAGTCGAAGGTTCGTGCGCCAGACGCGCCCAGAACGTGTGGAGCACGCGGCGGGGATGGACGAACCAGTGGTCCTCCGCGGCGCGGCCGAAGGTGAGCTTGCCGTTCTCCGTGTAACAGAAGCCGGGCCACTCGGTCGCACCGGATGGATCGGGGACGTCGACGAGGGCGGAGTTTTCCTGCTTGGACACGCCGGCGAGCAGGCCGGTGTCGCACAGTTCGAGGCCGATGGTCGCCATGGAGGGAAAATCAGACGACGGAATTGCCGGCTTCCTCGCGCGCGGGGACCTTCATGACATCGATCAGCTTGGCGCGGCAGTAGGTCTGCGTCTCGATGATGAACGCTTCCTGCCGCGATTGGACGATGTGCATGAAATACATCAGGACCATCGAGATCAGGAGGGCGACGAGCGTGGAGTTGAAGGCGAGGCCGAGGGCGTCCGTCACCGGGGCGATGTCGCCCTTGATCGCGTCCTCGGCGAAAGACAGGGCCAGGCCGATGCCGCGGACGGTGCCGATGAAGCCGATCGCGGGAATCGCCCACGCGATGTAGCGCACCAGCGACAACGAGGAGTCGAGCCGGTCGGCGGTGAGTTCGGCGCGCTCCTTGATGGCGTTGGCGGCGTCCTGGATCGAGCTGGTGGCGTGGAAGCGATGGAGCGCCGCGAGCAGCGATTCGGGCAGCAGGCGGTCCTGCCAGCGGGAGTTCCGGTCGACGGCGACGCGGAGCTCCTTGAAGCGATCGAGGGCGTCGTCGGGGATGATGCGCTCGCCCGGTTGGAGCCGGATGAAGTCGTGTTTGAAGAGCCGGCGCTCGGCGCGGACCTGAAGCAGCTTGTGGGTGAGAATGATGAAGCCCCAGAGCGCGAAGATGATTTCCCACTGCTGCTCGGGGTCCTTGATGATGACGTAGACGGAGCGGAGTTCGGAGTTCTTGCCGCTCGATGCGCCCTGGGCGGTGAGCACCTTCTGGCGGATCGCGATGTCGTCGGCTTTCGGGATGACGACGTAGCGGTAATACGGCTCGACGATGAGAAACGACAGGATGAGTCCGATGAACGGGACGAGAAAGTCGGACGAAAAAATGCCCTTGTTTCGGGAGGTCATGGGAGTAGGACTAGCGCGGAAGGCACGAGCACTGGACCGGCATCTGTTATGCTTCGAAAACGTATGTTTTCAACTCGCGGGAGGACGGGGAAGCATCCCGCGGGGTTGCGACATCGTTTGAAGAAAAGAACGAACACCGTTAATCTAGCGCGAGTCTAATCATAGAGCCCTTCGTCATACCTTTCGCCCCATGCAGAATTCCCACACTCACGGCCGGCGCGTCAGCCGGCGATTGATCGCGACCTCGGCCACGCTGCTGGCCTTTGCGGTTTCCAGCTGCTCGTCGGTGGCGCCCTCGAAGACGGCGACCGGCGCCGGCACCGGTGCGGTGCTCGGCGGCGTCGGTGGCGCGGTGATCGGCAACAACTCGAGCATGGGCACCGGCACGGGTGCGCTCGCCGGAGCGGGCGCGGGGGCGCTGATCGGCGGCATCGTCGGCATGGTGCAGGACGCGAAGGATCGGCGGGAGCAGGACCGGCTCGCGCAGGAACGCGCCTACCAGCAGGAGCTGGCGAAGAAGCGGGCGGAGGAGGCGAAGCTGAAGGCGGCCATGGATGAGGAGCTCGCGATCGCGGAGGGTTTCCGCATCTCCGATCTCGAACTCAACGACGCCAAGAAGAAGCTCGAACTCGCCAGCGATCGTTTGAAGAAGCTGCGCGACGAGCGTTCCGCCGCGCTGCAGAAGAAGAAGGAACTCGACGACGCGCAGGAGAAGACGCTGCAGACCGAGGCGGAGATCGCACGGCTCGAAGAAGAGCTCGCCCGCTTGAAGGGCGAGGACGCCGCGCCGAAGAAGGCGGAGGCGACGGCGGCGAGCGGCCGGCCGGCCACGCCCTGAGGTCTGTCTTCTGGGCGCGCCGCGCGGCATCGTTTTTCCCACACCCACCGTTCAATGAAGCTCCGCCGAGTTGCCGCGTTCTCCTGCCTTGCTGCGTCCGCCGGATTCATCGGCTGCAGCAGCACCCCCACGTATCAGGTGAAGGTGGACGCGATCTCGAAGCCGGCGGCGCCGCAGAAGCAATCCTACGCGCTGAAGAGCAAGGACCCGCGCCTCGGCGAGGAGAACCTGCGCTACAAGGAAGCGGCCGACTTCGTGCGCACGGCCCTGTCGGGCAAAGGTCTCTATGAGGCGCCGAATGCCGAGGTCGCCGACATGGTGGTGGAACTCGACTACGGCCTCGAGGCGCCGCGGTCGAAGATCGAGCGCGTGAGCACGCCGGTCTATGCGCAGGTCGGCGGCGGCGTGCGCTATGATTCCGTGCCGGTCACGGATGCGCGCGGCAATGTGAGCTACCGGACCATTGCGGTTTATGATCCGCCGAAGACCGAGCTTATCGGCTACGACGACATGCCGCGTCAGATCACGATCTACGAAAAATACCTCAAGATCACCGCGCGGGAAAACAAGCCGGCGGCCGAGGGACGCCCGCCGGCGGAGTTGTGGAGCATCCACGCGAGCGCGGAGGATGAGAGCAAGGATCTGAGAAAGTATCTGCCGATCATGGCGTCGGCCACGGTCGACTATATCGGGCAGGATTCCTCCAATCAGAAGCTCGTGAAGGTGAGAGCGGAGGGACCGGCCGTGGATTTCATCCGCAAACGCGGCATGACCGCGACGGACACGCCGGTGAAGACCGAGACGGCCGCGGAGGCGCCGAAAAGCTGAGGCGGCGGGAGATCGCGACGCGGTTGGGGCGCCGGCGCGTTTGCGAGGCGGCCGCAGCAGGGAATCTCCGGGCGGCAGCGGCGCCGATCAGGCGCTCTTTATTTCGGCCATGACGGCGTCGATCTCGACGATCAGCTCCTGCGGGGTGAACGGCTTGGCGAGCACGCGCTTGGCGCCGATCTTGGCGGCGATCTCGAGGTAGATGCTGGAATTGGTCAGGCCGCCGGAGATGGCGATGATCGGCAGCTTGGGATGTTCGCGTCGGAGTTGGACGATGGTTTCCACGCCCTCCTGCACCGGCATCACCAGATCCGTGATCACAAGATCGAGCTCCGCGACGCGCGCGATGTCGACGCCCTGGCGGCCATCGGGAGCCTGCATCACCGAGTGCCCGGCGTGGACGAGAGCCTTGGAGACGACGTTGCGGAGAAGGTTGTCGTCGTCGATCAGCAGGATGCGGGACATGCGTTGAAGCGTTGAAGTAATCTAGGGCCGGGAGGCGGAGAACTGCGCTCGTCCGGCCGCGGACAGGGTGACGGGAATACTCCGCCCGTCTCCGATGTCGCGCCCGAAAAACACGTAGCGCCGCGGCAGCGGAGACGCGCGCGGAGCGGAGCGACGGGACCGGGAGTGCAGGATCGCGAGAATTGAGTTAGACATCACGGCGCGGGCGCGCCACATCGGCGCCGCCCCGCGTGACGCCGACCCCGACCGACGAAATCGCCCTGCAGGACCAGTCCCGCTGGTTCGCGGAGCAGGTATTGCCGCATGAGCAGCCGCTGCGCTCCTACCTGCGGCAGTCGTTGCCTACGCTGGCGGACGTCGACGATCTGGTGCAGGACTGTTTCGCGCGCATCGTGCGGGCGCGGAACACCGGCACGGTGCGGGCGCCGAAGCCGCTGCTTTTCGCGATCGCGCGGAATGCGGTCCGGGATTTCATCCAACGGAAACGCCGGGCGGAACTGATTCCCATAACGGAAAACGTCGAACTGCCGGTCTTGGTCAGCGACAGCGATGTGGTCGAGGCGGTGTGCCGGCGGCAGGAAGTCGCGCTCCTCACCGAAGCGATCGAGTCGCTGCCGCAACGTTGCCGCGAAGTGCTGCTCCTCCGGAAAATCAAAGGCCTGTCCCAGCGTGAAATCGCCGAACTGCTCGGCATCGCGGAGCATACCGTGGAGGCGCTGGCGGCGAAGGGCACGCGGCGTTGCGCGGAGTTTCTGCGCGCGCGCGGCGTGGGAGGAGCGCGATGAACGGCG
>JACCED010724461.1_pt1 | contig 30805 bp, 22 predicted proteins | sample 7455021 | NCBI WGS metagenome assembly JACCED01 (sample SAMN15323456, study PRJNA562643) | freshwater metagenome | isolation source: river surface water | place: USA:Blue River Watershed | collected 2017-08-19 | reverse complement strand
TGAAGGCGGGGGACTATCAGCTCGTGTTCAGGATCCAGGATTACTTTGCGCGGCGCGGGGAGCCCACGACGTTCTTCGTGCATGCGGCGGTGTATTTCCGGATCGTGGATCCGACTGCCGGGTATCATGTGCCGCTCCTCGTGACGCCGTGGGCCTACAGCACGTATCGCGGCAGCTGAGATGACGGCGGCGGTGCGACACCTCGTGCGCTGGCTCGAGGAGCTGGGCCGGATCAGCGACGAGCCCGGCAAGCTCACGCGGACGTTTCTCTCGCCCGCGATGCGGCGGGCGAACGACCGCGTGGCGGCGTGGATGCGCGAAGCCGGACTCGAGGTGCGGGAGGATGCGGTGGGCAACGTGATCGGCCGGCTGCCGGGTGCGACGGCGGGCGGCGGGACGCTCGTGCTCGGCTCGCATCTCGACACGGTGCGCGATGCGGGACGCTTCGACGGCGCGCTGGGCGTGCTGCTGGCGATCGTGGCGTTGCAGGAAGTGCGGCGGCGGCGGAAGGCGCCGTTGCCCTTCGCGGTGGAAGTCGTAGGGTTTTCCGAGGAGGAAGGCGTGCGGTTCGCGAGTGCGTATCTCGGCAGCAAGGGCTTCGCGGGGACGCTGCGCGCGACGGATCTCGCGGTGCGCGATGCGGCGGGCGTTTCCGTGCGGCAGGCGTTGGAAGCGTGGGGCGGCGGGAAGTTCGTGGTGCCGCGGCCGCCGGCGAAAGAGAGTCGGCTGGGCTATGTGGAGGTGCACATCGAGCAGGGACCGGTGCTCGAGGCGGAAGATCTCGCGGTGGGCGTCGTGGCGGGAATTGCGGGGCAGACGCGCGCGCGGCTGACGTGGACCGGAAAAGCGGGGCATGCGGGGACGACGCCGATGGCACTGCGCCGGGATGCGCTCGCGGGAGCGGCGGAGTTCGTCGGCGTGGTCGAGCGGCTCGCCCGGCGGAACGGGCCGCTTGTCGCGACGGTCGGCATGATCGAGGCGCGGCCGGGGGCGCCGAACGTGATTTCCGGGCGCACGGTGATGTCGCTGGACGTGCGGCATCCGCGCGATGCTGCGCGGCGCCGGGCGTTGGCGGCCCTCCGGGGCAAGGCGGACGAGATCGCGCGGCGGCGTGGGCTGGAGCTCGCGTGGGAGGTGACGCAGGACAACGCGGCGGTGGCGTGCGACGTCGGATTGCAGCGGCGGCTCGAGCGGGCGGTGCGGACGGTGCAGGGCCGCAGCCGGACGCTCGTGAGCGGGGCGGGGCACGATGCGGTGGCGATGGCGGCGATCGCGCCCGTGGCGATGGTGTTTGTGCGTTGCCGGGAGGGTCTGAGCCATCATCCGGACGAGTGGGCGGCGCCGAAGGACATCGGCGTGGCGCTGGCGGTGATGGAGGAATTCCTGCTGCGGCTCGCGGACGAATCATGAAACCGGCAATCGATCTCCTCGTGCGCGGGGGCAAGGTGGTGACTCCGCGCGGCGTGACGCGGGCGGACGTCGCGGTCGCGCACGGCAAGTTCGTGAAGGTGGCACCCGCGATCGGCGACGACGCGGCGACGGTGCTCGAGGCGAAAGGCAAGTATGTCTTTCCCGGGATCATCGACGCGCACGTGCATTTCAACGAGCCGGGGCGGGCGGAATGGGAAGGGCTCGACTCCGGGGCGGCGGCGCTGGCGGCGGGCGGCGGCACGGCGTTTTTCGACATGCCGCTCAACTCGGAACCGCCGGTGCTCGATGCGGCGCGGCTGCGGGAGAAGCGCGCGCTGGCGGAAGCGAAGTCGATGGTGGATTTCGGGCTGTGGGGCGGGTTGACGCCGCGGAATCTCGATCAACTGACGGCGCTACGCGACGCGGGCGCGATCGGCCTGAAGGCCTTCATGTCGAACAGCGGCATCGAGAGTTTTCCCCACGTGGATGTTCGGGTGTTGGGCGAAGGCATGAAACGCGCGGCGAAACTCGGGCTGCTCGTGGCGGTGCACGCGGAGGACGACGCGCTGGCGACGACGTATACGAACGCCCAGAAAACCGCGGGACGGACCGACGCCGCCGCGTGGCTGGCATCGCGGCCGGTCGAGGTGGAACTCGCGGCGATCCGCACGGCGACGGAACTCGCGGGCGAGACGGGCTGTGCGCTGCACATCGTGCACGTGAGCAGCCCCGAGGGCGTGGCGCTGGTGCACGACGCGCGTGAGCGCGGCGTGGACGTGACGGCGGAAACGTGTCCGCACTACCTGCTGCTGAACGACGACGACGTGGCCCGGATCGGGGCGGCGGCGAAATGTGCGCCGCCGATCCGCGACGAGGCGCGGCGGCTCGCGTTGTGGGAGGATGTCCGCGATGGCCGGTTGCAGACGATCGGGTCGGACCACTCGCCGGCGCCGGCGGAGCTGAAAACCGCGCCGGATTTCTTCGCGATCTGGGGCGGGATCGGCGGCGTGCAGCACGGGGCGCAGCTGCTGCTTTCGGAATGCGCGGACACGGCGGCGCGGGATTTTCCGCGGCTGGCGGCGTTGCTGGCGGCCAATGTGGCGCGGCGGTTTCACCTGCCGGCGAAAGGGCTGATCGAGCCGGGCAAGGATGCGGATTTCTGCGTGTTCGAAATCGACGAACCGCGGGAGATCGCGGCGGAGGAGCTATGGACGCGGCACCGGATCAGCCCGTATGTGGGCCGGCCGAATCGCGTGCGCGTGACCGATACGGTGGTGCGGGGGCAGGCGGTGTTTGCCGGGGGGCGGCACGTGAATTTCGCGCCGTCGGGGCGGTTTTTGCGCCCGGGGAAGTGAGATGCCGCGGAGGAGTTGAAAGTTGAGGGTTGAAAGTTGAAAGCCGGAGACAGGAAGGGGCGACGGCAAGTTGGAGCGGGTCCCGGCGAGTCGGGAGCTTGTGCTCTGGACTCCGGGCTCCTGGCGGCGCGGAGGGAGAGTTGCGCGCGTCGGGGCGCAGGGTCGAACGCTTGACCCTGCGGAAAGGCACGCGCCGCTCAGATCTCGCCGAGGCGGACGCAGCGGACGGAGCGGTTGCCCTCCGCGGGGAGGAGCGGGGGCTCGCCGACTTTGCATTTGTCGACGGCGTGGGGGCAGCGGGGGTGAAACGTGCAGCCGGAGGGCGGATTGATCGGGGAAGGCGGGTCGCCGGGGAGCACGATGCGCTGGCGGGTGCGCTCGGCGTCGGGATTCGGCGTGGGGATGGCGCTGACGAGGGCGCGGGTGTAGGGCATCAACGGCCGCTCGATGACGTCGGTGGCGGGCCCGAGTTCGACGATCTTGCCGAGATACATCACGGCGATGCGGTCCGAGATGTGTTTCACGACCGAGAGGTCGTGGGCGATGAAGATGAGCGCGAGGTTCATCTTCCGCACGAGCTGCGCGAGCAGGTTGAGGATCTGCGCCTGGATGGAGACGTCGAGGGCGGAGACGGGTTCGTCGGCGATGATGATCTTCGGCTGGAGGGCGAGGGCGCGGGCGATGGCGATGCGCTGCCGCTGGCCGCCAGAGAACTCGTGCGGATACTTCTGCATGAAGCGCGGGGCGAGGCCCACGAGCTGCATGAGTTCGGCGACCCGGGCGGGGATCTCGGCGGCGGGGCAGACGGCGTGCACGCGGAGCGGCTCGGCCAGCGTATCGAAGACGGTCATACGCGGATTGAGCGACGCGTAGGGATCCTGGAAGACCATCTGGAGGTCGCGGCGCACATCGCGGATCTCGGCGGCGCTGCCCCCGGTGAGATTGCGGCCCTCGAGGATGACGGTGCCGCCGGTGGTCGGCACGAGCTGCATGATCGTGCGGGCGAGGGTGGATTTGCCGCAGCCGGACTCGCCGACGAGGCCGAGGACTTCGCCGCTCTGGACCGAGAGCGAGACGCCGTCGACGGCGCGGACGGTCCCGATGTGGCGCTTGAAGAGGAAGCCCTGCTGGATCGGGAAGTGGGTCTTGACGTCGCGGAGCTCGAGAAGAGGTGAGGACATGGGGCTCGCTGCGCTCGGAGGTGGGTTGGGCAAAAGGGAAGGAAGGCGGAGGTGCCGGGATCAGATCTCGCCCTGCTGGGCTCGGAGGCACGCGTGGCGGTGGTGGGGCGCGGTTTCGCGGAGCTGCACGGGCGTTTCCGCGCACGTGGCGGTGGCGAATTCGCAGCGGGGCGCAAACGGGCAGCCGGGAAGCGGCTTGGAAAGGTCGGGCGGGAGGCCGCGGATCGTGTAGAGTTCGGCGCCCTTGTTCTGGAGTGCGGGGATGGAGCGCTGCAGGGCGCGCGTGTAGGGGTGGCGCGGCTGGTAGAACAAGGTGCGGACGTCGGCGGTTTCGACGATGCGGCCGGCATACATCACCTGCACGCGGTCGCAGAGGCCGGACACGACGCCGAGGTCGTGCGTGATGAAGATCACCGACATGCCGGACTGCTGCTGCATGCGTTTGATCAGCTCGAGGATCTGCGCCTGCACGGTCACGTCGAGGGCGGTGGTGGGTTCGTCGGCGATGAGCAGCTCCGGCTTGGTGATGAGGGCCATCGCGATCATCACGCGCTGCCGCATGCCGCCGGAAAACTCGTGGGGGTAGAGATTCATGCGGCGGGCGGCGTCGTTGATGCCCACGTGTTCAAGCATCTCGAGGGCGCGCCGGCGGGCGTCGGCTTTGGATATCTTCTCGTGGATGAGCAGCGGCTCCATGAGCTGGTCGGCGATCCGGAGGTAGGGGTTCAGCGACGTCATGGGATCCTGGAAGATCATCGCGACGCGTTTGCCGCGGATGGCGCGGGCTTCGGCGGGCGAGCAGCGCAGGAGGTCGGTGCCATCGAACAGGGCCGAGCCGCTTTCGATCCGGCCGGGCGGCTGCGGAATCAGGCCCATGATCGAGTAGCACGTGACGGACTTGCCGGAGCCTGATTCACCGACGATTCCGAGCGTCTCGCCCCGCTCGAGGGAAAAACTCACGCCGTCGACGGCGCGGTAGACGCCGTTGCGGGTGTGGAAGTAGGTGCGGAGATCGGTGACGGAGAGGAGGGGCACGCGTGGGGGAGGGCGGAGGGTGAGGAAATGAATCAGCGGACGGCGGCTGGCAAGTGGCGGCGCAGCGCGGCGAGGACGGTGGCGGGGGCAAGGTCGGCGAGGTTGCCGCCGCCGGTGGCCGGGCAGCCGGGTGGTTGCAGCACAGTGAATGGCGCGGAGAACACCGGGCCGGTGCGAACCGGATTGGTGGGGCCGAAAAGGGCGAGCAGGGGCACGCCGAGGGCGTTTGCAAGATGCATGCCGCCGGTGTCGTTGGTCACGAGGACGCGGCAGTCGCGGAGGCGGCGGGAGAAGGTGGGCAGGTCGGTCTTGCCGGCGAGATTCTGCACGCGGGCGGGCGCGAAGCCGGCGGCGACGGCGGCGGCGATGGGGGCGTCGTTGGGGGTGCCGAAGAGCAGGAACGGAGACTCGGGCAGTGCCTCGATGAGCGCGCGCCAGTGGGCGACCGGCCAGCGTTTCTCGGGGGTGTTTTCGGAGCCGGGGATCAGGCCGATCGGGGCGTCGGGGGCCGGCGGCGCGGCGGACGCCGCGAGGGGGGTGCGGTCGAGCGGGGCGGCGAGGCCGAAGTGGCGGAGAAAGTTTTCCCAGAGTTCGAGCTGGTGGTGGGAACGTTCGTCGAAGTCGGCCGGCACGCGGAACGTATGGGAAAGGAACGGACGGGCTTTGCCGGGGCGCACGAGGCCGAAGCGCTGGCGGCAGCCGGTGAGCCGCGCCTCGAGGTCGCCGCGGGTGGAGTTGGTGAAGAGAATGAAGCAGTCGGGGTAATGGCCGCGGAGGGACCAGAAATGGCGCAGGTAGCCACGGCCCTTGGGGGGCAGAGCGGCGAGGTGGTCGGCGAGACCGGTGCCTTCGAGGAGCGGGAGGAATTGGCTGCGGCCGAGCAGGGTGATCTCGGCGTCGGGCCGGCCGGCGCGGATGGCGCGGAGCAGGGGAACCGCCATGACGACGTCGCCGAGCCAGTTGGGCAGGCGAACCCAGAGGCGCGTGCGGCGGGGCAGCGGCCGGGGCGTGCCGGAGGAGGCGGCGAGTTCGGCGGAGAGCAGGTCACGCTTGGCTTCGAGCCGGAGGCGGCGGGAAGGCATGTCCTGATTCCGCCAGCGGTCGTGGGCCCAGAGCCAGGAGGCGCAGAGATTCTCGTCGCGGTGGAGCAGGGATTCGAGCCAGCGGTTGAGGCCGAGGGTGACGGCCAGGCCGGTGTTGTCGTGGTCGATGGCGTCGAGGCCGATCTCGACGCGCCAGAACGCGCGGCGGACGGGATAGATGCCGTAGACGCGGGCGGAAAATTTCTCGGCCATGAGGCCGGGCAGTTCCGTGGTGCTGCAGACGCGGCCGAAGAGGGTGGTGAGGGCGCCCTGGAGGCCGGCGTTCTGATCGAAGAGCACGCCGATCCAGCCGCGGCGGCGGAGAATTTTGAGGGCCTCGGCGAAGCCATCCTTGCGCGAGAGCAGACGGAGGCCGAAGCGTTCGCGGGAGCGTTTGACGAAGGCGTCGGCGGACGGGTTGTCGAGCGGACGGAAAATGACTCCGAACTCCGGATACGGCGCCGGCGTGAGGAGAAACTGGGCGGTCTGCGCTTCCCAGTAGGCGAGGTGCGGCGAGCAGATGAGCGTGGGCGCGGGTTCGGCGTGGTGGCGGCGGTGGGCGGCGAGGAGACTCGGTGCGGCGGTGATGATACGGCGCCAACGGACTTCGGAGAGATACGGTGTCGCGAGCGAGAGCAGGCCGGTCTCGACGAGGCGCCGGCAGCTCTCGCGGCCGATCCGGCGGTGCCAGGCGGCGGGCCGGTCGGGGAACGCGTGGTGGAGATTGGAGAGGACGAGACGGCGGCGGCGGGGCAGGGCGCCGAAGATGAAATCGCCGAGGAGATTCGCGCTCACCCGCAGGCAGGGTTCGGGCGTGTGGGCCACGAGCCAGCCGAGTGATTTTAGTGCGAATGTGAGCACGCGTGCGGGATTTGGCTTTGAATTCCTCCGGGAAAAACCATCAAACGTAACGCTCTCGCGGTTAAAAGCAGATTCTCCATCCGAGGCTGCGCACCGCCTGCCGCCATGACCGAACTGCTGATCATCAAACCTTCCTCGCTGGGTGACATCGTGCACGGCCTGCAGGTGGCGACGTCGTTGAAGGCGCAGGTGAAGCACCTGCGGATCTCGTGGGTGGTGCGGGAGATTTTTGCGCCGATCGTGCGCGCGTGCGAGGCGGTGGATCAGGTGTATGTGTTCGAGCGCAACGCGGGCGCGAAGGGCTTCATGCGGCTGACGAATCAGCTGCGGAAGACGAATTTCGACTACGTGTTCGACATGCAGGGCCTGCTGCGCACCGGCCTGATGACCTCACGCGTCCGGGCGACGAAGAAGGTCGGCCGGGCGGATGCGCGGGAGCTTTCCGGCATGTTCTACAACGAGCGCGTGGCGCTGCCGGAGAAGGGCAAACAGAGCCATGCGTTGGATATCCTGCTGCAGTTCTGCGCGGTGCTCGGGGCGAAGCCGGAACTGCAGGGCACGTTGAAGTTCCGCGAGGTGGATTCGCTGAACCTGAGTTTCGCGGACGCGCGCGGCGGCGGGAAACCGATCGTGATGTTTGTCGACAGCCGGCGGGCGGAGAAGACGTGGAACGGCTTCAAGCAACTGACGGAGCTGATCGTGCGCGAATCGAAGTCCCGCAAGGTCGTGTGGGCCGGCAGCAGCTATGTGCACGACAAGGGTGCGTATCCGGCGGACCAGTTCTTCAATGTGACGGGCAACACGAGCCTCGTGTCGCTGCCGGCACTGGTGAAGCGCGCGGACTGGGTGATTGCCAACGACAGCGGCCCGATGCACCTCGCGGCGGCGCTGGGCGTGCGCGTGTTGGGGATTTTCGGACCGACGGACCCGCAGTTGTTCGGGCCGTATCCGCTGAACGCGCCGACGAACGTCGTCGTGCAGGCGCCTGTAGGCGACCTGAAGCTGCTCTCGGCCAAGGAAGTCTATACGCGTTTCCAGCGGGCGCGGGCCCGGTTCGAGAAAGCGAAGTAAGCGCGGGGTGCCGCGCGGGGGAGGCGGCGCAGGCGGGGCTTGCGTCCGTTTGGCCAAATCCCTCACTCCTCACGCTCTTTCCCTTCCACCGATGCTCGATCCGAAACTGATCCGCGAAACCCCTGAACTCGTGCGTGCCGCGATTGCGAAGAAGCACCTCGAGGTCGATCTCGATGCCGTGCTCGCGATCGACACGAGCTGGCGCACGCAACTGCAGGAGGTGGAGGCACTGCGGGCGAAGCAGAAGGCGGCCAATACCGCGATGGCGGCGCTGCCGAAGGGCACTCCGGAATTCGTGGCCAAGGTGACGGAGATGAAGGCGGTGTCGGCGCAGGTGAAGGAACGCGAGACGCAGCTGAAGGAGACGGAGGAGAAGTTCCGCGTCGCGATGCTTTCGATCCCGAACCTGCCGCACGCGAGCGTGCCGGAAGGGCGGACGCCCGAGCAGAACGTGGTGTTTGCGACCGAGGGCGATCACACGACGCCGCGGCCCTTGGCGATGCCGCACTGGGAGATCCCGGGCTTCGAGGAGCTCTTCGACTTCGCGCGCGGTGCGAAGGTGACGGGCGCGGGATTCCCGTTCTACGTCGGCGACGGCGCGCGGCTGGTGCGGGCGCTGCTCCAATTCTTCCTCGATGAGGATGTGAAGGCGGGCTACACGGAGGTCGCGCCGCCGATCTTCGTCAACGCCGCGAGCGCCACGGCCACGGGCCAGTTGCCGGACAAGGAAGGGCAGATGTATGAGACCACGCCGGATCATCTCTACGCCGTGCCGACGGCGGAGGTGCCGCTGACGAATTTCTTCCGCGACGAGATTGTGGACGAAGCCGCGCTGCCGATCTACCGCTGCGCCTACACGCCGTGTTTCCGCCGCGAGGCGGGCAGCTACGGCAAGGATGTCCGCGGGCTGAACCGGCTGCACCAGTTCGACAAGGTCGAGCTGCTGAAGTGGGTGCATCCTTCGACGAGCTACGAGGAGCTGGACAAGCTGCGCGGCGATGCGGAGCGGATCCTCCGGAAACTCGAGCTGCCGTATCGCGTGCTGCTGATGTGCGGCGGCGACCTCGGGTTCGCGCAGAGCAAGAAATACGATCTCGAAGTCTGGTCGGCGGGCCAGAAGCGCTGGCTCGAAGTATCGAGTTGCTCGAACTTCGAGGCGTTTCAGGCGCGGCGGGCGCAGATCCGTTTCCGCTCAAAGGAGGGCGGCAAGCCGGAGCTCGTGCACACGCTCAACGGCTCGGGCCTCGCGGTGCCGCGCGTGCTGGCGGCGCTGCTCGAGAACAACCTCACCGAAGACCGGCGCGTGAAGATTCCCGCGGCGCTGGTGCCGTATTTCGGCAAGGAATACCTGACGTTCGCGTAGTCGGGCCCACGCGCCCGCTGCCGCGCATTGCCGCATGAGGGCGAAGCTTCCCGCCAAGGCCGAGGCGCTGGCGCGGCTGTTGCCGCGGGCGCGGTTGCATCCCGCGGTGCTGGCCTGGGCGGAACGACCGGCGCAACGCGGCCGCTGGAATATCGCGTGCTCCGGCGGGGCGGACTCGCTGGCGTTGCTCCTGCTGCTGTGGGCGCACTGGCCGGAGCGGCGGACGCGGCTGCGGGTGCTGCACTTCAATCATCGGCTGCGTGGCCGGGCCGCGGGCGGCGATGCGCGATTCTGCCGGTCGGTGTGCGCGGCGCTCGGGGTGGAGTTTGTGACGGAGGCGTGGCGCCGGGCGGGGCCGGCGGCACCGGTGAGCGAGGCGGAAGCCCGCGGGGCGCGGATGGCGTTTTTCGCCCGCTACCGGGGCGGGTTGTGGCTCGGGCACCAACAGGAGGATATCGCGGAAAGCATGCTCATGCGGCTCGCGCGCGGCAGCGGCACGGGCGGGTTGGCGGCACCGCGGCCGGTGCAGGAGTTTGCGGATGGCCGTGTGCACCTGCGACCGCTGCTGACGCTCAAGAAACGGGAGATCGCGGCGGCGCTGCGGGCCGTGCAGGTCGCCTGGCGCGAAGATGAAACCAACGCGTCCGATCTCTACCTGCGGAATCGGTTGCGTCGCGGCGTGGTGCGACGTTGGGCGACGGCGAGCGGCGATCGCGATGCGCTGGCCGGGGCCGCGCGGGCGCGGGCGCTGCTGGAGGAGGACGACGCGGCGCTCGACGCGTGGGCGGCGGACTTGGCGGCGATTGGTCGGCGGGGCGAACTGGAGCTCGCGGGGCTGGCGGGAAAACCGCGGGCGGTGTTGCGCCGCGTGTTGCATCGCTGGGTGTCGGTGCAGCGGCGGAAGATCGACATTTCGAGTCAGGCGTTCGAGGCGTTGCTGAACGCGCTGATCGCGGGACGGGCGACGCGACACAGCTTGGGACGCGGGATTTTCGGCGAGATTGCCGACGGAGTTTTGCGTCTCGCGCGGGCGGGCGCGCGCGCCGGCAGTTTCCGACGGGGGGCCAATTGACTTATCAGCTGGAACACCCACGCTTCGCCCCCAGTCACAAAACTTAAATGTCAGAACCCGATAACAAGAAGTCCCGCCGCCCGCTGAAGACGCTGCCCCCGGATCGGTTTCAGCCCAAGATGCTGATTTTCTGGCTGGCGCTCGTCGCCGCGGTGCTCGCGCTGCTCTACTACACGCCGAGCATGAGCAGCACGCCGGACGTGCTGGCCATCCAGGAAGTCGTCGAGCGCGCGGAAGCCAAGAACGTGAAGTCGGGTGGCATCATCCGGCCCGACCTCGGTGGCGGCCGCGACTGGCACACGATCGTGGGCGAGAGCCGCAAGGAGCCGGATGCGCCGTTCAAGCCGTTCCGCGCCGCGGGGCGCGTTACGGACGAAAACATGATGCGCCTCCAGCGCACGAAGCTGTTCTCCGAGCAGCCGTCGCAGACGCTGCTGACCTCGATCGCGGCGCAGGTGATCCCGTTCGTGATCATCATCGGCCTGCTGTATTTCCTGTTCGTGCGCCAGCTGCGCCAGGCTGGCAGGGGAGCGTTGAGCTTCGGCAAGAGTCGGGCGAAACTGCTCACGCGTGACCGCGACAAGATCACGTTTGCCGATGTCGCCGGGTGCGACGAGGCGAAGGAGGAGGTCTCGGAAGTCGTCGAGTTTCTCAAGGACCCGAAGAAGTTCACAAAGATGGGCGGCCGTATCCCGAAGGGCATCCTCATGGTCGGCCCTCCCGGCACCGGCAAGACGCTGCTCGCCAAGGCGGTGGCCGGCGAAGCCGACGTGCCGTTTTTCAGCATCTCGGGCTCGGATTTCGTGGAGATGTTTGTCGGCGTCGGTGCGAGCCGCGTGCGCGACATGTTCGAGCAGGGCCGCAAGAGCGCGCCGTGCCTCATCTTCATCGATGAAATCGACGCCGTAGGTCGGCAGCGCGGGGCCGGACTGGGCGGCGGCAACGACGAGCGCGAGCAGACGCTGAACTCGCTGCTGGTCGAGATGGACGGCTTCGATACCACGGAAGGCGTTATCATCATCGCGGCGACGAACCGTCCCGACGTGCTCGACAGCGCGTTGCTGCGGCCGGGCCGCTTCGACCGCCAGATCTACGTTGATTTGCCCGACCTCGTGGGCCGCGAGCAGATCCTGCGGGTGCATGCGAAGCGGGTATCGCTGGCCGAGAACGTGGACCTCTCCGTGATCGCCCGCGGCACGCCCGGTCTCTCCGGTGCGGAGCTGGCCAATCTGCTCAACGAAGCCGCGCTGCTCGCCGCGCGCCGCAACAAGAAGAAGGTCGAGATGATCGATGTCGACGATGCCCGGGACAAGGTCCTGTGGGGCCGCGAGCGCCGTCGGATCATGGACGACGAGGAGAAGAAGGCGATCGCGTGGCACGAGGCGGGGCACGCCATCGTGCAGGCCGTGCTCGATGACGGCAGCGTGCCGGTGCACAAGGTCACGATCATCCCGCGTGGCCAGAGCCTCGGCAGCACGACGTATCTGCCGAAGAAGGACATCCTCACGCGCGGCAAAAAGAAAATGCTCGATCAGGTGGCGATGGCGCTCGGTGGCCGGATCGCGGAGGAACTCGTTACGGGCGACATCAGCAACGGAGCCTACGGCGACATCAAGCACGTCACCAAGATCGCGAAGGCGATGGTGTGCGATTACGGCATGAGCGAGCTGGGGCCGATTTCGTTCAACGAGAACCAGGACACCGTGTTTCTCGGCCGCGACATCACCCGTTCTCAGCATGTCAGCGAGGAGACCGCCCGCCGGATCGATTCGGCCGTCGCGGAGATCGTGAACACGCAGTATACCCGGGCGCAGCAGATCATCGCGGATCACCGGGTGGCGCTGGACAAAGTGGCGGCGTCGCTCCTCGAACACGAGACCATCGACGGCAAGCACGTCCTCGAGATCCTGCAGTTTGGCGAGATCCGCTCGCCGATCCTGCCGAGCATGGGGGCCAAGCCGGGCAACCAGCCGCCGAAGTCGAAGACGCCGGAGAGCAAGCCGGCGGCCGAACCGCCGATGAGCCCGGCGCCCGCGCCGAATCCGGCGTGAGCTGCTGACTGGCGCAGACGACATTCCCGAGGCGACCGCGAGGTCGCCTCTTTTTTTGTCGGTCTGCACGGCAGGCCACGACACGGTCAACTTTGCCGCGAGCGGCGGCTTGCTTCGGCGGATTGGTGGCCGCTACGGTCGCGGCCCTTTCTCCCCATGCGTTTCTCGCCCTTCTCCCTGCTTCGCACGGCGCTCGTCGCCGGGCTGTTTGCCGGCGCCGCCCTCGCGCACGCCGCCTCGACCAAGACCTCCGGGCCCGAACTCGGGCTGCAGACCTGGACCTGCCGCAACATGAGTTTCGACGAGGTCGTGGCCTTCGCGAAAAAACACCAGATCACGCAGCTCCAGCTGATCTCCAAGCACATCGATCCGAAGGGGCCGCGCGAAGAGACGCTGCGGAAGAAGGCGGTCCTCGAGCAGAACGGGCTCAAGGCCTATACGTTCGGCGTGAACGGCACCTCGATGAACAAGGAGGACAATCGGAAGCTCTTCGAGTTCGCGAAGCTGATGGGTATCGGCCTGATCATCGTCGAGCCGAAGAACATGGCGGAGTGGGACAACCTCGAGGAGCTCGTGAAGGAATACGACATCAAGCTCGGGATCCACAACCACGGCAAAGGCTCCGTCTATGGCGACCCGGCGACGGTGAAAGGCATCCTCGCGAAGCGCGATCGGCGCATCGGCGTGTGCCTGGATGTGGGCTGGGTGACGGCGGCGGGCTTCGATGCCGCGAAAGTTTTCCGCGACTACGGTGCGGACCGCGTGTTCGACATGCACTTCAAGGATAAGGTCGCGGAGACCGCCGCCGACGGTAAGATTGTCGCGACCGACACCGAGATCGGCAAAGGTCAGTCGAACTACAAGGGCCTGTTTGCCGAGATCAAACAGGCGAAGTGGTCGGGCGTGATGGCGATCGAGACGGACAGCAAGGCGTTCGCCGAAGACCCCAACCGGCTCGTGAGCGAGGCGAAGGTCTTCTTCGCGTCGCAGACCGGCAAAAAGTAATCGCGCAACGCTCCGGTGGGCGATGCGTCCGGCTGGACGCGCGCCCATCGCCCGCAGCAGCCCGGTCCGGCTGCGCCCCCATTGCCCCTCCCCATGAGTTATCCCCGACTTGTCCTCCCGCTGCTTGCCCTGGCGCTCGCATGCGCTGCGACCTCGCCCGGTCAGGCCGCGCCCGCCGCCCGGCCGAATGTCCTCTTCATCGCGGTCGACGACATGAACAACGACCTCGGCGGCTACGGTAATCCGCTCGTGAAGTCGCCCAACCTCGACCGGCTCGCCGCGCGCGGCGTGCGGTTCGACCGCGCTTATTGCCAGTTTCCGCTGTGCAGTCCGAGCCGTTCCTCGATCATGACCGGGCTGCGGCCGGACCAGACCCGGGTGTTCGACCTGCAGTATCATTTCCGCACCGGACTGCCGGAGGTCGTCACCCTTTCGCAGCTCTTCATGCGCAACGGCTACTACGCGGCGCGCGTCGGCAAGATCTACCACTACGGCAATCCCGGTCAGATCGGCACCGACGGCCTTGATGACGAGCCGTCGTGGAAAGAGCGCTTCAATCCTGCGGGCATCGACAAGACCAAGCTCGAGCCGCTGATCATCAATCATACGCCGTCGCGCGGGCTGGGCTCGTCGCTCTCGTTCTACGCGGACAAGGAAGGTCGGGACGAGGACCACACCGACGGCATGGTCGCGACGAAGGCGATCGAGCTGCTGCGCCAGCACAAGGACCAGCCCTTCTTTCTCGCGGTCGGATTTTACCGGCCGCACTGCCCGTATGTGGCGCCGCAGAAGTATTTCGACCTGTATCCGCTGGAGAAGATCGACCTGCCCGAAGTGCCGAAAGACTACGAGAAAACGGTGCCGGAGGCGGCGCTCACTTCGACCCGGCCCTGGCCGACCTATCAGGTCGACAAGCAGAAGCTGCGGGAGGCGAAGCGCGCCTATTACGCATCGATCTCGTTTGTTGATGCCCAGATCGGCCGCGTGCTCGATGCCCTCGACGCGCTCAAGCTCAGTGAAAACACGATCGTCGTCTTCTGGAGCGACCACGGATATTCGCTGGGCGAGCGTGGCCTCTGGATGAAACAGAGCTGCTTCGAAGAGACGGCGCGCGTGCCGATGATCATCGCCGGCCCGCACACGAAGGTCGGCGGTGTGAGCAAGCGCAACGTCGAGCTCATCGACCTTTATCCCACGCTGGCGGATCTCGCCGGACTGCCGCCGCCGGCCAATCTCCCGGGTGTGAGCCTGCGGCCGCTCCTGGCGAAACCGGATACGGCGTGGAATCGCCCCGCGTTTACGCAGGTGGAACGGCAGGGATTTCCGGGGCACAGCGTGCGCACCGCACGCTGGCGCTACACCGAGTGGGACGGGGGCAAGCGCGGCGTGGAGCTTTACGACCACGAGAAGGATCCGCTCGAGATGAACAACCTCGCGCAGCATCCGCACTACGTGACCATCGTCGCCGACCACAAGGCGCTGGTGAAAAAGAACTGGCCCGAGCGCGTCGTCGGTGGCGGCGCCAAGGCCGGCAAGCGCGCGAAGGAGAAGTAAGTCCTCCGCGGCTCGCGCCGACGCCGGCCCCGGGGACTTCCGCCGCCGGCGAATCCATTCCTACCGCAGCAATCCCCCTCATGAATTCCGGCCACCCAATCGCACGTCGTCACTTCCTCAAGGCCTCCGCGCTCGGTGCGGCGGCGATTTCGCTCCCGCGGCTCGGCCGCGGCCAGGGCACACCGACCGCCAACGCCAAACTCAACGTCGCGTGCATCGGCATCGGCAATCGCGGCTTCTTCTGCGTGTCGGAGCTGATGAAGGACCCGCGCGTGAACATCGTCGCCGTGTGCGACGTCGATCAGGTGCTCGTCGACAAGACCTACCAGCGCGCCGCCGAACTGAAGAAGAACTCGCAGCTCACGTGCGCCGATCTGCCGACCGTCCCGCTCTTCAAGGACTACCGGGAGATGTTCGCGCAGATGAGCGACAAGATCGATGCCGTCACGGTCTCGACGCCCGACCATCACCACTACCCGGCGGCGATGATGGCGATCCAGCGCGGCAAACACGTCTACGTCGAGAAGCCGCTCACGCACACCGTCGCGGAAGCGCGGGCGTTGCGGGCGGCCGCGAAAAAACACGGCATCGTCTCCCAGATGGGCAACCAGGGCCGGGCCACGGAGGGCATCCGGTTGATGAAAGAGTGGGTCGACGCCGGTGTGCTCGGCGACGTGCGTGAGGTGCACGCGTGGTCGCCGGCGTTTTCCGAGAAGTATTTCAAGCGACCGGAGGTGATTCCGCCGGCCCCGGAAAGCGTGCCGGACACGTTGGCGTGGGACTTGTGGCTCGGGCCGGCCGAGGCGCGACCCTACAGCTCGCTCTACCCGCAGGAAAAGTGGCGCGGGTGGTGGGACTTCGGCAACGGCATGCTCGGCGACTGGGCCTGCCACACGCTGGATGCGCCGTTCTGGGCGCTCGAACTCGGCTCGCCCTCGGCGGTCGAAGCGAAGGTGAGCGTCGTGAACGGCAAGACCTCGCCCGAAACCGCCGTGGTTTCCTACGAGTTTCCGGCCCGCGGAAAGCGGCCGCCGTTGAAACTCACCTGGTTCGAGGGCAACGGCCAGAAGCCGCCTCGGCCCGCCCTCTGGGAGGACGATACCAAGAAGCCGGGACTGCCCGATCGCGGCATGCTCATGCTCGGCGAAAAGAACACGCTCTTTGCCCCGGGCGGTCGCCCCGACAGCCCGCGGTTGATTCCAAGTCTCGCGATGGAGGAGCTGAAAAAGAACCGGCCGGCGGCGACCCAGCCCCGGGTGCTCGGCGGGCCGCTCAAGGAATGGCTGGACGCGATCCACAAGGTCGGGCCGATGCCGGGCTCCAACTTCGAATACTCCGTGCCACTTTCCGAAATGGTGCTGCTCGGCGTCGTGGCGGTGAAGACCGGCAAACGTCTCGAGTGGGACGCGAAAGCCGGCCGGATCACCAACGATCCATCGCTCAACCAACACATCGCGATCACGGCGCGCGAGGGTTGGCGCGTGTGATCCGCGTGCGGTGACGGAGCGGGCGGAGCGCTGTCCGGGTTGCCCGCGCCGCGTCAGCGGGCCGGCGCGCCTTTGGGCCAGACCCGCGCGTAATCGGTGAAGGTCACGCTCATCTCGGCGTCGAGGGTCTTGAACCAGAACGCCGTGCCGCGCTGCCGGGTGCTCACCTCCCGCGGCAGCGCGGGTGTTTCGGCCGTAGGCAGGCTGTAGGAGATCACCGTCCGAACCTGCCGGATGGTCACGCCGATCGCGGGGGAAAACTCGCCCGTGTTGGCGAGCTCGAGCCGCTCGATCGCGCGCGTCGCCTTGTGCCAGACGATCGTCGCCTGCAGGAACGCCGCGGTCCGATCGGCGAGTTCCCCCGGTTTCAGTTTCAGCCGCAGGGTGAGGCGCTCGCCGTCGTCGCTTACGACCTCCGCCGAGCCCGGATCGAGCTGCGTGCCGAGGTGCGGGGCGGTGCCGCCGCGCGAACGCCGCGAGCGGGTGTCGCCGTAGCGCGCGAGCTCTTCGGTCGTGGGCGCGCGGCCGTCGACCGACAATAGTTTCCAGCGGTCGAACTCGGGTCGGGCGGCCTCGTGGCGCTCGACCGTGGATTTGCCGTCCGCGGTCGTGGTCTGCGTGAAGGCCCAGCCTTTCGGCGGTTCGGTGCGAAACTCGGCGATGGCCGTCTGCAATTCCGCCGGGACCGCGGCGCCGAGCCGGGCGAGGAACAGCAACGTGAGGAACCCCCAGCGTAGAAAACGGAAAACGTCAGTCGGCATCGTAGAGTTCGACGATTGCGATTCCCGTGGCGCCGGCAACGCCGCTGACGACCGCCGTGTAGGCCCCCGGCGGGAGGGTGAGCAGCAGCGCGGCGTCGCGGCTGGAATCGGGCAGGGGGAACGCGCCGACCCGCCGGGAGGCGGCCGCGAGCACGGCCGCGTTGCCCGCGGTTTGCCAGTCGTCGTTTCGCGCCACTTCGACGGAGCCGCGGTAGAGCGTGAGCAGGGGATCGGTCAGCGCGCCGGTCACGCCCAGGCCGGCAAGGCCCGGACCGACGGCGCGGAGCACGACGCGCCGGGGCTGCGTGCCGGCGAGAACAAAGCCTGCGATCAACGCGCGATCACCGGCGCCGGTCTCGGCGCGGGTGGAGAGATTGAGCAGTCGCGGATTACCGGGACGTCCCGGCAACGCGTCGGCGTCGTAGGCTTCCACCAACGCCACACCGCTGGCGCCGTCGTGGCTGCCGACGATCGCGGTGAAGCGCTGCGCGCCGACGTCGACGTGGAGGGCTGAATCCCGGCTGCCGGCCGCAAACGGGAATGCTCCGAGCCGCGCGAACAGAGTGTCGTTAAGGCGTGGTTCGCGGTGCCAGTCGTCGTTGCTGCGCTCGAAATCGGAGGCGAGGGCGGAAAGCGTCAGTCTCGGGTCGGCGAGAGTCTCGGAGACGCCGAGGCGGGCGAGGGCGGGGCCGGCGGCGCGGAGGAGGATGGATTTGTTTCCGTCCACCACGAAGCCGACGATCATTTGTTGCGGGCCCGGACCGGAACGCGCGCGGGTGGAGACGTTGACCAGCCGGCTGTCCGTGAAGAGCACGGTCGCGTTGTCGGCCGCGCGGATCGGCAGGCCGGCGCTGACGCGGTAGCCGCGCGCCACTGCGACGGCCCCGGCGGGGCGGGATGTGCGCGCGATTCTCCAGCGCCGTCCGTCGCCTGCAGCGAGGCCGAGGTAATCGCCGTCTGCGGGTGAGCCTTCGAGCAATCCGGCGCCGCTGAACGGCAGGGTCGCATTTGAGAAGGCTGCGACCGCGACTCCACCGGCGGAGAACGGGCGATCGCCGTCCCGGCGTTCCGTCCAGGCGATCTCGAGGGAGCCATCAGCGACGGGGTGGATCACGAGATCGGAACCGGGATCCGGCTGCCAGGGATCGGTGCCGTGCAGGTATTCGAGGTAGTTGGGCGCGCCGTCGCCGTCGGGGTCGGCCGCGTGTTGGTCGACGCCGAGGCGCTGGAGCGCGGCCCACGAGCCGAAGCCGCCCACCGGCACCGCCTCGATCGGCGCGATGAACGGATCCGCGTCGCCGGTGCGCGTCTCGCACCAGACGGCGAGAAACGGCTGTCCACTCCGCACCGGTGCGGCGACGGCGAGGTAGTCGCCGAGCATGACGCCACGCGCGGTGGCCGGGCCGAGGCGGAGATCGCTGCTCATTTCCGACAGGCGGAGGTTGCGCTGCCACGTGGCGCCTCCGTCGAACGACAGCGCGGCGTAATGATCGATGAAGTCGGAGCCGCCCGGGGCATGGCGTTTGTCGGTGAACAGCACGAGGACGGTGCGGCCGTCGGGCGCCGCGGCGATGGCGGGGTTCATCACGCTGACTCCGGGTGGTTGATCGCTGGCGACGGCCGGGGCGGACCAGGTCGTGCCGCGATCGGTGGAACGCGTGACCAGCACGCGCGGCGTGCCCTCGATCACGCCGGTGAACGTGACGAAGAGTTCGCCGGAGTCGCGGGACGCGGCGGCACTCGGGAGGAAGACGCCGTCGCGCAACTGCGGGTCGTCCCAGCCGTTGACGAGCGGGACGACGACGGTGCCGAGCGGGGGAAACGTGCGGCCGCCGTCGGTGGAGCGTTTGCATTCGATCCGGAAGCGCGCGGCGTTGGTGGGATCGACGAACGTGACATACACGACGACGAGCGAGCCGTCGGGGAGGAATACCGGTTGCGTGCCCTGGTGATTCGAGCCGAGCGCGGTGATCTCGATCGGCGCGGTCCACGTGACGCCGCGGTCGTCGCTGAGCGACGCGACGAGCGGTGAGGCGATCGTGTTGCCGGCGGCATCGCGCAGGAAGTTGGTCCAGGTGGAAACGAGGCGGCCGGAGTTGGGTGCGCCCGGGTGGTCGTTGACGGCCAGCCAATTTTTGTCGGGTCCGACCGTGCCGGTCGTGGATTCGAATACGACGACGGGCGGTGACCAGGTGTCGCCCTGGTCGGTCGAGCGGCTGACGACGACGGCGGCGCGGGAGAACGCACCCTGGGTTGAGGCGAGGGCCTGCAGGTAGAGGTCGCCCTGCGGGCCGGCTCCGGCCACGGGATCGGTGGCACGGTTGAAGCGTCCGCCGGCGATCGTGGTCAGCCCGGGCGTGAGTGCGCGCCGCCAGGTGTATCCGCCATCCCGGGACACGGCGTAGCCGCAGCCCAGCGCCCCGGCGTCGAAGAACCGCCCTTCCTGAAAGGTGGCGAGGAGCACGGCGGGGTTGGCCGGACTGCGCACGACGTGGGGTTCGACCTGGGCGCGCTGGCTGGCGGGCAGGGCGTCGGGATCGTCACCGAGGCGGACGTTGCGACCGACGCGGGCATCGAGCACGGCGGCGGGTCGGCCCTTCGAAAGATCCGGATACACGGCGCTGCCTGCCGGGCCGGCCGAAAGCGCGAGCAGCAGGGCGGCGAGGAGGGATCGCATGCGGCGACGCAAAGAAGGAGCGGCGCAGGGCACAAGCGCGCGGCGAGGTGGGGCGGAAGAACGGCCGGGTGCAGCGTTCAGGCCGGTGGCGCCGCTCGTCGTCCCGCTCGACGCGGGCAGGGCCGGCGCGCCGCTGCGTGCGCGCGGAAAGCCGAGCTCACCGCACTGTGACGATGCGCTGTGCCGCGGCGTGACCGCGCCCGGGGGCGGTGAGGGTGTCGCCGACGCGTTTGCCGAGCAACTGGCGGCCGAGCGGAGATTGCGGCGTGAGGACGAGCACCGGGGCATCGTCGACGACGACCTCCACTCCGCCGGCCCGGGGCGCGAGAAAGTAGTTGAGGCGCCGCGTGCGGGTGCCGGCGGCGGCTTCCACCGTGATCAAGGCGCCGAGTGCGACCGGATCGCCGGCGGCAAACGCGGGCAGGGGCATGTTGGCCAAGAGATCGATGCTCGCGCCGATTTCCGCCGCGAGTTTGGCCTGACTCTCCGCGAGGTAGGCTGCCTCCTGGCTGTGGGTGTCCCACTTGTTTTCCGGCCGGCTCTCTTCGCTGATCGCCTCGTCGCGCGCCATCTCCGCGGCGCGGGCCTGAGTGGCGAGCTCCGCGCGGAGCTGGAGGAGAATTGCGTCTCGGACCGCCGGCTTGTTCACGGGAAATTTTTGGTAAATGACCGCGAGCCTGTTTTTGTCTGGCGCAGCAGAAACGCGGGTCGCATGTTCACTCGCGACCCGCCCGGAGTTGTCAACGGGCATCACGCATGGCGCGCAAAATCAGCTTCATCAATTACAAGGGTGGTGTCGGCAAGACCTCGCTCATCGTCAATACGGCTGCCGCCCTCGCCAAGCTGGGCAAACGGGTCCTCCTCTTCGATTTCGACACGCAGTCCAATGCGAGCATCTGGCTCCTGAAGCTGGACCGTTGGAACAAGATCAACGCCTCGGGCGAGGGGGCGATCTACTCGATCTTCGATCCGGGCAAGGCGCAGGTGAAGGACCTGGTGATCAAGAGCGCGGTGGAGGGGAAGAGCGGTGAGAAGCTGCTGCCCGGCCTCGATCTGGTGCCGACGACCTTCAACCTGGTCGACTTGGAGAACGAGTATAACGGCGACCCGAAGCGTCCGCCGTATCTGGTGTTCCAGGAGCAGCTGGCGGCGATCGAGGCGAACTACGATTTCATCCTTTTCGACTGCCCGCCGAACATCCTGCGCGCTTCGCAGTGCGGGATTTTTTCGTCCAACGAGATCTACGTGCCGGCCAATCCCGATGCGTTGAGCCTGATCGGGTTCACGCTGCTGGTGGAGAAGCTGCAGAAGTTTCACCAGCTCTCCGCGAGTTTCCGGCGCGCCGGGATGGGCGCGCCGGCGCAGGTGCACGGCATCGTCTTCAACTCGATCAAGACCGGCGTCGACATCGAGGTGCCGAAGATGCGGATGCAGCTTCGGTTGAACCAGTTCAAGACGGCGAAGCGCGCGGCGCCGACGGCGAAGATTTTCGACACCCAGATCCGCGATGCGATGGTGGTCCGGCGCGCGGTCGCGCTCGGCTTGCCGGTGGCGCTGGTCAGTGCGGAGGCGGCAGATCCCGCGTCCTCGGGTGACAACGTCGTGCAGGACTATCGGAAACTGGCGGGCGAACTCGTGCAGCATGTGCCCTGACCGCTCAGGGCGCGGCAGATGCGTCCCGGGTGAATCGCCGATCCGTTCTCTCCTTTCCCCATGAAATCCACCCCCAAGGAATGGGATGAAGTGCGCAGCGCTTTTGCGACGTCGATCATGGTCGACACCTCGATCAACAGCCTCGCCCAGAATCTCGACGGCCCCGAGTGGCCGATCAAAGCGAAGGACGAAACGCCGGCGAAATACATCGATCTTTCGTTCGAGGAGGCGGTGGAACTGCTGCAGCTCAAGGGACAGAAGCCGGAGTTGCTCGATCAGCTGATCGGCATCCTGAAGGAGACGCTGGCGTTCGACAGCCCGTTCGGGGAAATGGTCGAGCAGGCCAAGGTGGCGGCGGAGCGCGACAACCCGCTGCTCAAGAATCTCGCCAAGCTGAACATCTCGGAGAATTTCCCGATTGTCCTCACCGCGCTGGAGCCCGGGACGCTCGAGTTCTGCAAGCTGGAGGGCCGGCATACGATCGGGGAGTTTGCGGTCTTCGCGCAATCGATGTCGCAGAACGTGATTGTCGGCGGCGACTTCAAGAAGCTGCTCAACGCGCTCTCGCACGTGGACGAAGCGGCGCTGGCCGAGGTGCTGCCCTTCCGGCGCGGGCAGAAGGGGCTGCACCTGATCGAGGCGCTGGCGCATTGTGCGCGGAGCAGTGACGGGGCCGCGCGCGCCGAAGTCGCGGGCACGTGGTTTCGCGACGACCTCGCGGCGATCGAGAAGGACCTCGCGGCGGGCGGCTCGCTCGAGCGGCATTTCGTCGTGCTCGGGAACCCTGAGTTGGAGCGGAAGGCGCAGGCGCTGTTGCGTCCGCTCCTGCGTGTGCCGGCAGCTGCGACCGGCGCCAAGCCGGCGACGGAAAAGAAGAAGTCCGGGTTGTTCGGCTGGCTGTTTGGCCGATAATCCTTCCATGCCCGATCCGCGTCCGATCACGTTTCCCGGCGCCAAGCCGGGTGGGCCGACGCTCTCCCTGCGGCGGCGCACGCCGGCGGCGACGCGTTCACCGTTTCACGTTTCCGATGCCTCGGCCGCCGCGCGCGAGTCGATCCGGGCGATCGTCAGTGCGACGCGGGCGCCGTTTGCGGGACCGGCGGTGGTGCCGGATGGGCGCGTGCAGGAGCTGGAAAAGAATCTGCGCCAGTTGGAGGCAACGCTGGCCGAACGCGAGCGGCAGGTGGAGGAGTCGGAGGCGAGGTTGGCGGATCGCGAACGCGATCTCGCCGAGGCGGAGGCGCTGCTGATCGCGCGCGAAAAACTCGCCGCCGCAGCGCGCAAGCCGGTGCCGGCGCAGGCGGTGGTCTCGCCGGAGGAGAAGCAGGCGCTGGAGCAACTCCGGGCCGAACTCGAGCGGCAGGAAGCCAATCTCAAGGAGGCCAAGCAGGCGCTGCGCGAGCGGGAACAGTTTCTCGACGACTCCGAAGCGAAGCTCTTCGAGAAAGTGCAGGCGCAGCAGGAGAAGGAGATCGAGCTGGAGCAGCGCGACGAGGACCTGCGATTGCGCGAGCGGCGGATCAAGGAGCGCGAAGCGGCGATCGATCCGGCGGCGGCGGCGGCGCTGAAGGCCGAGGACGAGAAGGCGCGCCAGCGCGACGAGTTCAACGAGTGAGCCGGGACTGGGCTCGTGGCACCCGGGCTGGAAGATTAAGCCTCGTGGGACCTCAATGACGGACCGGTGGGAAACCCGGCGATCACCCGTGGCGGGGCGGCAGGAGTCCAGGATCAGAAATTGGCTGCCCGACTAGGACTCGAACCTAGACAGAACGAGTCAGAGTCGTTCGTGCTACCATTACACCATCGGGCAGAAATTTTGGAGGCGGCGTCTACGGTCGACGTGGCTTGGGAGAGCGAAAGTGGAGCCGGCGATGGGATTCGAACCCGCAACCGCCTGTTTACAAAACAGGTGCTCTACCATTGAGCTACGCCGGCAAAGACGCGGGGCGCCTGCCGATCTGGACTGAAAAACAACAAACTCACCGCCGTGATCTCCAATCTGACCGCCAAGGGAGGAGAGATTGGTGGCTCCCCGGGGACTCGAACCCCGAACCTACTGATTAAGAGTCAGCTGCTCTACCATTGAGCTAGGAAGCCAATCACGAAGAGGCGGAAAAACTCATGAACGCGCGGGCGATGTCAACTGCGATTTCCCGTGAATTCCCGCGCAACGCACCCGCGGCGGGAAACGCCTGCACCGGAGCTCACTGCCGCACAAAAACGATGCCCGGCGCGCGTCCGCCCTCGAGCGAGAACGACACCACGCGGCCACGTTCATCGCGTTGGAAGCGCACGCGGCCGCGGCTGCTCGCAAAGAGATCGCCGCCTTGGGCACTGAGCGTCGCCGCCGGACGCCGCGGACCGCGCAGCTGGAATTCGGTCGGCTCGCGGCCGACGATAATGTCGTAAGCCACCTCGAGTTCGGCGCTGTGGTAGCGACCGGCGTAGGCCGCGAAATCGATCGTGCTGGCCGCGGGCGGGACGCGGGCAATCGCCGGCTCGGCGACTCCGGGATCACGCTCGCCGGCGACGGGCGCGAGGAGTTTCTCTCCGAGGACCACGTCGACGACCTGACGGACGAGGCTCCCGGGCTGGCTGGTGGCGAGGTTGGTGAAGCAGACGACCGAGATCCGGTGTGCCGGCAGGCGCAGGACGTGCGCGCGAAATCCGCCGTAGGCGCCGCTATGTTCGACAATCTCCGCCCCGCGGTAACGGGAGACGCGCAGGCCGAAGGCGTAGTCGATGCGGGTGCCGTCGTTCAGCGTGGCGGGAGTCTGCAGCAAGGTGAGCAAGGCGGCGTCGCCGACGACCGGGTGATGGAAGTTCCGGTCCCAGGCGGCGAAGTCCCGCGCGGTCATGAATACGCCGCCGGCGCCGACGACGTCGAAGTTGGGGTTGTCGACGCGGAACTTTCCGCCGGGCGCAGGGCTGTAGCCGTCGGCGCGGTGCGGAATCGGCTGCCGGTGATCGTCGCGGAACTGGGCCGACGTCATGCCGAGCGGCGCAAAAATCCGGGCGGCCGCGAAGTCGCGCAGCGACTGGCCGGATACCCGGCGCACGATGAGCGAGAGCACGAAGTAGCCGGAGTTGGAATACGCGTAGCGGGAGCCGGGCGGGAAACTCAGGGCCTTCTGACGTTGGAGGAGCGCGAGCACATCCGCGTCGGTAAAGTGGGCGTTCGGATCCATCCCGGCGAGGTCGCGCAGGGCGAGGTAATCGCGCAGGCCGCTCGTGTGATGAACGCACTGCCGGATCGTGATCCGCGGGCCGTAATCGGGGATCTCGGGCACATGGCGCCGGATGTCGTCGTCGAGCGAGAGTTTGCCCTCGCGATCCAGCAGGGCGATCGCGGCGGCGGTGAACTGTTTCGAAACGGAGCCGATTTAGAATGACGTCTCCGCCGTGATCGGCCGCGCCGGGGTGAGGGACGCCTGGCCGTAGCTCCGCTCGAGCACGATCGCACCGTCGCGGATCACCACGAGTCCCGCGCCCGGGGAGTCGGGCTTGGCGAAGGGAGCGAAGATCGCGTCGATCGCGCTGTCCTCGGCCGCCGGGGCGGGCAGCACGGCGGTGAGGAGAAGCACGAGGGCGACGAACCCGCGGCGGTGAGCGCGGAGGGTGGGTGAGCGCGGCGTCATCGGGCGGCCGAGGCGGTCGCGGGAGAGGCCGTCGACAACTGGACGGCGTTGAAAAGCAGCTTGAAGGTCCCGTGGGTCTGGCTGCGGAAGGCGATTTCGCTGCCCATCAGATAGAGCCGCCCGGCGCCGACATTGGCCGTGGCGACCGTGGTGCGTTCCTTGAGCACCTTCTGTCCCCACGCCCAGCCGCTGCGCAATGGTTTCTCGGATTCGAACCACGCGACGGTCTTCACCGGCGATGCGCCGGGCGCCGCGGTAAGGCTGAACACGGGGCTGCGATCGAAATAGAAGTCGGCGCGCTCGGGCATGCCCCACGCCACGGGTTCGGTCGGGTCGAGGCGGGCCTCGAGCACGCTGCCGGGAATGTAGAACTTGTCGTCGGGCAGATTGCGCAGCCGGCCTTCGGCGTTGCGCTCGGTGAGGGCGCTCTGGATCGGGAGGCCGAGGTGATACGCGAGGCTGGTGGACGACCCGATCGTCACGATCGTGCCGCCGCCTTGGAGAAACTCCTTCAGTGCCGGCACGGATTGCTCGCCGGTGATCCGGCCCATCTGGGCCTCGAACTCGGGCGGGAGGTTGCGCGGGCGATTCAGCGGCGGCGGCCGGGTGTTTTGGGAAGGAATGGCGCCGGTGACGAAGAGCAGCACGTCGAACTTCTCACGCAGCTTGCCGGCGTCGATTTCCGGCGCGAACACCACCTCGAAGGGAAACTCGAACTGCTCGAGGATGAAGCGCGTCCAGCCGGACGGCATCGAGCCGCCGTAGCGGTCCCAGAGGCCGATGCGCGCGGGGGCGAGCGTGATCAGGTCCGCGGCGGCGGGCGCGGCGACGGCGGGGCGGACGTCGAGACCGAACTGGGCCGCGGCGCGTTCGAGGATGGCGCGGGCGGCCGGGTGCGTCGGCACGTAGAACGTGCCGGGCCCGAAGTCGGCGGTGGCGGCGCCCTGGCGGACGCGGTGGACGGGCACGCCCGCCTTCAGCAGCCGATTCACGAGGATGAAGCTGTCGTTGGCGCGCGGAGTCACGAGATGGCCGGCGGCGGCTCCGGCAGCCGGGAGCGGACGCGCGGGCGGCGTCTGGAGTTGGCCGTAGGGCAACCGCTCGAACGGCCCGTCGAAGCCCTCGAGAATGCGGTCGAAGGCGACGCCCATCTGGAAGGCGAGTGTCCAACCGGCGACATCGTAGGGCTTGTTCGGCGGCCCGCCCTCGTGGCGGAAATCGTTCGGGTGGTCCTGCGGCTCGAACATGTCGAGCACGTGGGGGCGAAACGCCTGGGCGGTCTTCACGACGTAGGAGCCTTGCGGATACCGCTTGCCGGCGACGCTGAAGTCGGCGGTCGCGCGGTGGAGCGCGATGCCGTTTTTCACGAGGGTGTTCACGAACTTCACCGCGGTGCCGAAATCGGCCTGGTCGGCGGGGATGATGAAGCCGCGCGGATCGCGCCACTCGGGTTTGCGGAACTGATCCCAGTGTTTCTGCGACAGGCGCGGGGAGCCGGAGCCGCCCGGGCCGTCGGGCGAATCGGAGGCGTCGTCCTCGCCGGCGACCTTGCCCTCGCCGGCGGCGCCGCGCACGACCTGCTCGAGCCGGCCGGGGCGGAAGGTCCACGAGTCGCGGTTGCCGCGCGCGATGGAGTTGCGGCCCATGAGGTAGATGTTCCGGAGCAGCACCTCGCGGTGGCGCGACGCCTGATCGAGGACCGCGCGATTGGCGGCGAGGGAATACTCGATCGATTGCCGGTAGTGCCAGCGCTGCGGCGCGATCGGAGCGGTGAGATCGTTGGACGGCTGCTGGCGGCGGGCGATGAAGGGAATCTGGATCGGGTTGGGGCTGCCGATGATCTCGGTGAGCAGGCCGATCATGTTGTGGAAATAGGTGGTGGTGCGGAGGCCGCCGTTCCACCACGTGGAGTAGTTGGCGCCGCTGCGCGAGGTGGCGCCGGGTTTCCCTTCCTGGAGGAAACGGCTCTGGATCGCGTTGCCGAAGGTCTCGACGCCGACGATCACGAGCGGGTCGAAGTTGTAGTTGAACGGATCGCGGAACGGCGGGACGAACATCACGGTGCCCGCGGGGCCCGACTGGTGGTGGTTGTAGACGACCTGGGGAAACCACTCGAGGTAGAGCTGCCGGTTGATGTTCGTGCTCTCCTTCATCGCCGCCATGTAGAAGTCGCGGTTGTTGTCGTGGCCGATGTATTTCTGATACAGGCGCGGCACGCCGTTCAGCGAGCGCTGCGTGGGGTCGGACTCGCGCATATACCAGTTGCTCACGAGTTCCTGGCCGTCCGGGTTGGCGTGGACGCAGAGCACGATCACATCGCGCAGGATGCGCTGCATCTCGGCGTCGGTGGAGTTGGCGAGGTGCCAGACCGTCTCGATGAGCTGGTGCGTGCCGACGGTCTCGGTCGCATGCAGGCCGCCGTCGAGCCACACGACGGCCTTGCCCTCCGCGGCGAGGGCGTGCGCCTGCTCCGGCGTGAGGTCCTCGGCGCGCGCGAGGCGCTGCGCGATGGCCTTGTAGCGGTCGAGCGACTTCAGGTTCTCGGGCGCCGTCGCGATGACCATCCACTGGGTGCGGCCCTCCTCGGTGCGGCCCATGTCGACGAGGCGGAGGCGGTCGCTCTGGGCGGCGAGTTTTTTGAAATACGCTTCGGTCTGCGTGTAGGTGGCGAGGTGGTAGTCGTCGCCGATGGCGAAGCCGAAATGCTCTTTCGGCGAGGTGAGCGACGCACTGGTCGCGCGGCCGACTCCGGCGAAGAAAACGAGCGAGATGACGAGGAGGGAGCGGAGAGTCATGGCGGTAACAAAAAACGCCGCGCCGCGACGAATCGCGGGGCGGCGTCGATTGAACTGGGACGGTGGTGAATCAGGCGGTCGGCGACCAGACGGATTGTGCGCGGCCGCTGCGCAGCCGCGCCGCTCGTCAGCGCTGTGGATTCTGCCAGGCCGGGACGGCGAGCTCCGTCATGAGGCGCACGCCGGGAGCGGCCGCAAGCAGGCGCGGGACGATGTTGATCAGCGCGGCGACGGTGGCGTCGTCACCGGCGACACCGCCGTTGAGGACGAGATTCAGGTCGGGCCGGCCTTTCACGACGATGGCGTCGTGCGGCAGCGGGGCGTCGAGATACATCTGGAGGTCCAGCTTGATCCTGGTCTCGCCGCCGGAGAGGCCGACGCACTTCTGGTGGATGCCGAGGCTCTGGCCCGGAGCGACGTCGAAGAACTTCGTCACGACGCGGCTGGTGGCGACGACGGGTTCGCAGGTCTCGCGAATCTCATCGAGCTTCCAGCCCATGGCGTGTGCGAGCAGCGCGACGGATTGCTGGAATCCCGCGTGGCCGGCCTTGCCGGCGGCGAACTTGCGGCGGAAATCGTCGGGATTCTGGCCGCTGCCGATCTTGGCCTGAAGCGGCTGGCGGCGGGTGGACGCGTTGACGACGCGCTCGACGTAGATGGAACGGACGTCGCGGCTCACGCCGGTGAGGCAGATGGGCAGGATGTCCATGACGAAGCCCGGGTTGACGCCCGTGCCCGCGATGCGCGCGCCGGAGCGTTGGCAGAGGGCGTTGTAGTCGGCGGCGAGTTCGGGGGTCTTGAGGGCGGGGAAGATCAACTCCTCGCAGGTCGAGGCCACGCTGATGCCGAGGTCGAGTGCGGGCTTCATCTGTTCGAACGACGCGGCGGCGCTGGAGCCGGCGGTGTGCAGCACGACATCGGGCCGGCCGACGGCGGCGAACAGCGCGGGGAGGGACGGATAGACCTTGGCCGCGGCAAGCGTGGCGAGGCCGGTGAGGTCCGCGAGGGACTTGCCGACCTTGGCGGGGTCGATGTCGACGCCGCCGGTGACTTCGAGCCAGGATTGCTCCGCGGCGAGCTTGAGCGACTCGAGGCCGATGGGGCCGAGGCCGAACTGGATGACTTTGATCTTCTTCATGAGCAAAAAGGGCTGAAGCGCAGGGAATCTCGCCTTTGCACGTGTGATGCCAATCGCGTTTTCGCGGCAGGAGCTTCAGCGGAATTCCGCCGGATCGATGCCCTGGCGCCGCACGAGGCGAAAGTAGTGCGAGCGATCGAGGCCGGCGCGGCGGGCGGCCTCGGCCATGTTGCCGCGGGCCTGTTTGAGCGTCTCGCGGAGGTAGGCCCGTTCGAAGGCGGCGCGGGCGCTCGCGTAATCGCCCTGCAGCAGGGATTCGGGTGTGCCGGACGACGGCGACGCGGACTCGCGCAGAATTTTTTCCGGCAGGTCGGCGACATCGATGGTCGGCTGCGGGTGGAGCACCGCGAACCGCTCCATCAGGTGCTCGAGTTCGCGGACGTTGCCCGGCCACGGGTATTGGCGGAGCCGGTGCAAGGCCTCGGGGGTGATTCTGCGCGGCAGTTCGCGCGAACCGCGGAAACGCCGGAGGAAATGCTCGGCGAGGAGGGGCACGTCGGCGCTCCGGCGGCGCAGCGGCGGCAGCGTGAGGGTGATGACGTGGAGCCGGTAGAACAGATCGGCGCGGAACCGGCCGGCCTCGACCTCCTTTGGGAGGTCGCGATTGGTGGCCGCGATGACGCGGGCGTTGGACTGCAGGGTGGCGCTGCCGCCGACGCGGTTGAAGCGGCCGCTCTGGAGCACGCGCAGCAGCTTGGACTGCACGGTGAAACTCATCTCGCCGACCTCGTCGAGGAACAGCGTGCCGTCGTGGGCCTCCTCGAAGCGGCCGGTCCGTCGGTCGGTGGCACCGGTGAAGGCGCCGCGCTCGTGGCCGAAGAGTTCGCTCTCGAGGAGGTTCTCGGGGATGGCGGCGCAGTTCACCTCGACGAACGGTCCGCTGCGGCGGGCGCTGCCTTCGTGGATGGCCTGGGCGACGAGCTGTTTGCCGGTGCCCGTCTCGCCGAGGACGAGCACGCGGCTGTCGCTGCGGGCGACGGTGCCGATCGTCTCGAAGACGGCGCGCATCGCCGGATCCTCCGAGATCATGAGCGTGGCCTGCGCCGCTTCGCCGGTGGCGGCGGGCTGGTGCCGGGCGGCGAAGATCTTCTCCAGCCGGGCGCGGAGTTCCTCGGCCTTCACCGGCTTCTCGATGTAGTCCGAGCAGCCGAGCCGCATCGCCTCGATGGGAGTCTTCTCGTTGCCGTAGCCGGTGATCATCACGATGGGCAGCGAGCTGCCCTGGCCACGGGCGCGGCGGATCACCTCGAAGCCGCCGAGTTCGCGCATCATCAGCGTGGTGATGAAGAGGTCCGGCTGCTCCTGCTTGAGCCGGCGGAGGGCGCGCACCGGACTCGTGCAGAGCGTAACCTGCCGGCAGTGGTCTTTCAGATAACCGCGGATCTCCTGGCAGAACGTCGGGACGTCGTCCACGACGAGGATGTGTTTGTCGGCCAGGAGGCGGGAAGGCATCGCGGCGGAATGACAACACGTGTTGCCGCGTTGACAACGCCGGACTGGATCGCGTGCAGGAGCGCGGCAGGTGGCCCGGGGCGAACCCGCGGATGGACCGGTGGCACGACAACTGCCATGGTCGCGCGCATGTTCCCGCTTTTCCCTGCAGCTTCGATTCGCCC
>JACCED010325472.1_pt1 | contig 31000 bp, 27 predicted proteins | sample 7455021 | NCBI WGS metagenome assembly JACCED01 (sample SAMN15323456, study PRJNA562643) | freshwater metagenome | isolation source: river surface water | place: USA:Blue River Watershed | collected 2017-08-19 | reverse complement strand
GTGGTGATGTGCTCCATCACGATTTTGAGACCCGGGAAATCGCGGCGCAGCGGCGCCAGTTGCTGCTCGATGAAGACGGCCTCGCGGTCGAACAGGTCGATGTCGGGCGAGGTGACTTCGCCGTGCACCAGCAGCAGCACGCCCTCGCGCTGCATGGCCTCGAGCACCGGGTAAATCTTGCGCAGGTCGGTCACGCCCGCATCGCTGTTGGTGGTGGCGCCAGCCGGGTACAGCTTGCAGGCCACCACGCCGGCGGCCTTGGCGCGCGCGATTTCGGCGGGCGCCAGCTTGTCGGTGAGGTAGAGCGTCATCAGGGGCTCAAACGCCATACCGGCGGGCACGGCGGCCAGGATGCGCGCCTTGTAGGCCAGCGCCTGCTCGGCGGTGGTCACCGGCGGCTTGAGGTTGGGCATGATGATGGCGCGCCCGAACTGGGCGGCGGTGTGCGGCACCACGGTGTGCAGCGCGGCCCCGTCGCGCACGTGCAGGTGCCAATCGTCGGGGCGGGTGAGGGTGAGTTCTGCGGTCATGGGCGCTATTGTCGCAAACGCCCGGCCGAGCGCCCGGCTCAGTGCGCGAGGATCTTTGAGAGGAATTCGCGGGTGCGCGGCTGGCGGCGCTCCGGGTGGTTGAAGAATTCGTCGGAAGGGCAGTCCTCCAGGATGTGGCCGCCGACATCGATGAAGATCACGCGGTTGGCCACCTTGCGCGCAAAGCCCATCTCGTGCGTGACCACCATCATGGTCATGCCCTCCTGGGCCAGCTTGACCATCACATCGAGCACCTCGCCGACCATCTCGGGGTCGAGCGCCGAGGTGGGCTCGTCAAACAGCATGACCATGGGGTCCATGGACAGCGCGCGCGCGATCGCCACGCGCTGCTGCTGACCGCCCGAGAGCTGACCGGGGAACTTGTCCTTGTGCGCCATCAGGCCCACGCGGTCGAGCATCTTGAGGCCACGCGCCTTGGCTTCTTCGGGCTTGCGGCCCAGCACCTTGATCTGGGCGATGGTCAGGTTTTCGGTGACCGAGAGGTGCGGGAACAGCTCGAAGTGCTGGAACACCATGCCCACGCGCGAGCGCAGCTGGGGCAGGTTGGTCTTGGGGTCGTGCAAGGGCACGCCGTCGACGAAGATTTCACCCTTTTGGAAAGGCTCGAGCGCATTGACGGTCTTGATCAGCGTCGACTTGCCCGAACCCGAGGGACCGCAGACCACCACCACATCGCCCTTGTGGATGCTGACCGAACAGTCGCTGAGCACCTGCACCGGGCCGTACCATTTGGAGACGTTTTTGATTTCAATCATGGGGAACTCCCTTCAGCGCACGATGGCGATCCTGGCCTGCAGGCGCTTGACGCCCCAGGAGAGGGCAAAACAGATCACGAAATAAACGATGGCGGCCAGCAGGTAGGCCTCTTCGGGCCGGCCGTAAATCTTGCCGGCGTTGGTGAAGCCCTTGAGCAGGTCATACGCGCCGATGGCATACACCAGCGAAGTGTCCTGGAACAGGATGATGGTCTGGGTGAGCAGCACCGGCAGCATGTTGCGAAAGGCCTGCGGCAAGATGATCAGGCGCATGTTTTGCGCATACGTCATGCCCAGCGCCTGGCCCGCGAAGACCTGACCGCGCGGGATCGACTGGATGCCGGCGCGCATGATCTCGCTGAAGTAGGCCGCCTCAAACGCGATGAAGGTGATGGTGGCCGACAGCTCGGCGCCGATGGGCCGACCGATCCAGAACGGGATCAGCAGGTAAAACCACAGGATCACCATCACCAGCGGGATCGAGCGCATGCCGTTGACATAGACCGTGGCGGGCCAGACCAGCCAGCGCTGGCCCGACAGGCGCATGAGCGCCAGCAAGGTGCCAAAGGCCAGGCCACCGAGGGTGGCCACCACCGTCAGCTGCAGGCTGAACAGCAGGCCGCTGGCCACGAACTTGCGCAGCATCTCGAGGTCGAAGAAAGAGAGGTCCAGACCCAGCATGTCAGTGCCCTCCCCCGGCGCCCGCGACGATGAAGCCGGGCACGCGCATCTTGCGTTCGATGAAGGCGAACACGCGGTTGACCGCGAAGGCCGAGAAGGCATACAGCGCGGTGACCGCCAGGTAGATCTCGATGCCGCGCGAGGTTTCTTCCTGTGCCTGCATGGCGAACATGGTGAGTTCGGCGATCGAAACCGCGAACGCGACCGAGGAGTTCTTGAGCAGGTTCATCGACTCGCTGGTCAGCGGCGGCACGATGATGCGAAAGGCCATCGGCAAAATCACGTAGCGGTAGGCCTGCCAGGTGGTGAAGCCCATGGCCAGGGCCGCGTAGCGCTGGCCGCGCGGCAAGGCCTGGATGCCGGCGCGAAACTGCTCGGCGATGCGCGCCGACGTGAAAAAACCCAGCGCCAGCACCACCAGCACAAAGCCCGGCACCTGCTGGAAGGCCGGAAAGACCTTGGGCACCACGAAGTACCACAGGAAAATCTGCACCAGCAGCGGGATGTTGCGAAACAACTCGACCCAGGCGTTGGCCAGGCGCACCAGCCAGGGGCGGTCGTTCAGGGTGCGCAGCGTGCCCACCACCGCGCCCACCGCCATCGCCACCAGCCAGGAGGTGCCGGCCACCGCGAGCGTCCAGCGCCAGGCCTCGAGCATCCATTCCAGGTAGGTGCGGCCGCTGCCGTCGTCTTGCAGGAACACCTGCCAGTCCCAGGTCATTTGACTTCTCCCATGTGCTGCCCAAAAGAAAAACCCCGCCCAAGCTGCCCCGGCGGGGTCCCCGTCATCGCGTCATGCCGCGATCACTTCTTGGCGTAGTCTTCGGCCGGCTTGTCGTTCAGGTTGGCCCAGGCGGCCTTGGTGGCGTCGCTGGCGGGCAGGCCGACACGCGTGTTCTTGGGCGGGATGGGCTGCACGAACCACTTGTCGTAAATCTTGGCCAGCTCGCCGCTCTTGGCCAGGGCGGCCACGGTGTCGTCGGCCAGTTTCTTGAAGGCCGGATCGTCCTTGCGGATCATGATGGCGATGGGCTCGACGTTGAGCACCTCACCCACGATGCGGAAGTCGGCCGGGTTCTTGGCGGTGGCGATGTTGCCGGCCAGGATCTGGCCGTCCATCACGAAGGCGTCGGCGCGGCCCGATTCGAGCAGCAGGAAGCTGTCGGCGTGGTCCTTGCCGAACACTTCCTTGAAGTCCACGCCATTGGCGCGCTCGTGCTTGCGCAGCAGCTGCACCGAGGTGGTGCCGGTGGTGGTGGCGACGTTCTTGCCGTTGAGCTGGGCGATCGAGGTGATGCCGCTGCTGGTCTTGGTGGCGATGCGCACTTCCTCGACGTAGGTGGTCACGACAAAGGCCACGTCTTTCTGGCGCGCGGTGTTGTTGGTGGTGGAGCCGCACTCGATGTCGACGGTGCCGTTTTGCACCAGCGGGATGCGGTTTTGCGAGGTCACGGGCTGGTACTTGATGTCCAGGCGCTTGCCCACGGCTTTTTCCAGGTTGGCGATGATGCGCTGGCAGATTTCGACGTGGTAGCCGGCGTACTTGCCGTCGCCCAGGGTGTAGGACAGCGCGCCCGAGGAATCGCGCACGCCCATGGTGACCGCGCCCGACTCCCTGGCCTTGGACAGGGTGTCGGCCTGGGCCGTGAGGGAGGCCAGGGCCAGAACGGCCAGTGCCAGCAGCTGTTGTTTCATGGGTTACTCCTGTTTCAGGGGCCGCTTGCGCGGCCGGTCAGACATGATGGATCGGTGGCCAGGGTGGCCTGCGCCATCATGGCACAAGTGCGTCGGGCCCTGGGTGCCCGGCACACCGCATGCCCGGCGCGGACAGCCGATGATAGTCAGCGCGCCCAGCGTCCCCATCAGGGTGTACCCGCAAGCGCGGGGCCCGGTCCGGGCGGCGGCATCAGGGCCGCCCACAAGGCCTGCGCGCTGTGCTTGAGCGGGGTTTTGGCGCCGGGCCGGGCGCGGTAGGCGCGCACCTGCATGCGCAGCTCGGGCAAAAGGGGCGCGCCCGGCATGGCCAGCACGAGCTGGCCGGCCTGCACCTCCTTGCGCACCGCACTGGCCGGCAGAAAGGCCAGGCCATGGCCCTCGAGCGCCATGGCCTTGAGGCCTTCGGCCATGTCGGTTTCGTAGACGCGATCGAGGTGGATCGGCGTGTCGGCCTGCTTGAGCAGCCAGTCGGTCACGCCGCCCAGGTAGGCGCCCGGCGCGTAGCCCAGGTAAGGCAAGGGCCGGTGCGCGTGCCCGGGCAAGGCGTGCAGCGGGGCGCCATCGGGGCCGGGTTTGGCAAAGGGCGCCACCACCTCCTCGCCCAGCACCACCATGTCGTAGCGCTCGGCATCGAGCTGCAGCGGCTGCGAGGGGTGGTGGTAGGCGATCAGCAGGTCGCAGCCGCCCTCGGCCAGGCGCATCGCGGCGTCGTGCACATTGAGCGCGCTCAGCCGGGTTTTCAGGGGGCCAAAGCGCTCGCGCCACTGCGCGACCCAGGCCGGGAAAAAGGTGAAGGCCAGGGTGTGCGGCACCGCGAACTCGATCACGTCCTCGCCGCCCGTGTCGTGGCCGCGCAGCATGGCGCGCGTGTTTTGCAGCGACTGCAAAAGCTCCAGCGCCTGCGCGTGCAGGGTCTCGCCAGCGGGGGTGAGCTTGGTCGGGTAGGCGCTGCGGTCGACCAGGGCCACGCCGGCCCAGGCCTCGAGCGACTGGATGCGGCGCGAAAACGCCGGCTGCGTGACATGGCGCAGCTGGGCCGAGCGGCTGAAACTGCGCGTTTCGGCCAGGCTCACAAAGTCTTCCAGCCACTTGGTTTCCATCAGACGGCCTCCGCGTTTTGCTGCAGCGCCCACATGCTGGCGTAGCGCCCCTGCAGGGCCAGGAGCTGCGCATGCGTGCCGCGCTCGACGATGCGGCCGGCGTCCATCACCAGGATCTCGTGCGCGTCGACCACGGTGGAGAGCCGGTGCGCGATGACCAGCGCCGTCTTGTTGTGTGCGGCGCTGGCCAGCTCGGCCTGGATGGCGCGTTCGTTGGCCGAGTCGAGGGCCGAGGTGGCCTCGTCGAACACCAGGATGGGCGGGTTCTTGAGCAGGGTGCGCGCGATCGCCACGCGCTGCTTTTCGCCGCCCGAGAGTTTGAGGCCGCGCTCGCCCACCGGCGTGGCGTAGCCCTGGGGCGTGGCGGCGATGAAGTCGTGGATGCGCGCGGCGCGCGCCGCCGCCTCGATGGCTTCCTGGCTTGCACCCGGCTGGCCGTAGGCGATGTTGTAGGCCACGCTGTCGTTGAAGAGCACCGTGTCCTGTGGCACGATGCCAATCGCACGGCGTACGCTCGCTTGCGTGACCGTGCGGATGTCCTGGCCCGCGATCAAAATGCGCCCGCCGTCACCGCCGGGCCGCCCCAAGGTGGCGGCAGCCCCCTCGGGGGGCAGAGCGCCACACGCAGTGGGCGAACGTGGGGGCCCGATGCCCACGTCGTAGAAACGGAACAAAAGGCGGGCCAGTGTGGACTTGCCCGAGCCCGAAGGTCCGACCACCGCCACCGTCTTGCCCGCAGGAATGGTGAAACTCACGCCTTGCAGGATGGGGCGATCGGGCTCGTAGGCAAAGTGCACGCCCTCAAAGCGCACCTCGGGCGCGCCCTGCAAGGCCAGGGCCGGCGCGCCTGGCGCATCGGCCACCTCGCGCTCGCGGTCCATCAGGGCGAACATGCGGTCCAGGTCGGTCAGGCTTTGCTTGATCTCGCGGTACAGCACGCCCAAAAAATTGAGCGGAATGTAGAGCTGGATCATGAAGGCGTTGATCATCACCAGATCGCCCAGCGTCATGCGGCCCTGCACCACGCCCTCGGTGGCGCGCCAGAGCATGGCCACCAGGGCGGCGGCGATGATGAGCTGCTGGCCGGTGTTGAGCAGGGACAAAGTGGTCTGGGCTTTGAGGCGTGCGCGGCGCAGGCGCTCCAGGCTTTCGTCGTAGCGGCTGGCCTCGAAGGCCTCATTGCCAAAGTATTTGACCGTCTCGAAGTTCAGCAGCGAATCGATGGCCTTGGTGTGCGCGGCCGAATCGAACTCGTTGGCCTGGCGCCGGTACTGCGTGCGCCACTCGGTGATGCGCACCGTGAAAAAAATGTAGAGCGCCAGCGCCGCCACCGTGATCCAGGCGAACCAGACATCGAACTTGACCGCCAGGATGCTCAGCACCAGCGCCACTTCGATCAGTGTGGGCACGATGCTGTAGAGCGAATACGAGATCAGCGACTCGATGCCGCGCACCCCGCGTTCGATGTCGCGCGTCATGCCGCCGGTCTGGCGCGCCAGGTGAAAGCGCAGGCTCAGGGCATGCAGGTGCTCGAAGGTCTGCAAGGCGATAGAGCGCGCCGCGCCCTGCGTGGCTTTGGCAAACACCAGTTCGCGCAGTTCGGTGAAGGCCGAGGTCGCCAGGCGCAGGCCGCCATAGGCCAGGAGCAGGCCGGCCGGCACGACCAGCGCAGCCCGCACATCGCCGGGCTGCAGGGCCATGGCGTCGACCAGCTCTTTGAGCAGCATGGGCACGCCCACATTGGCCAGCTTGGCGCCGACCATGAAGGCCAGGGCCAGGCCCACACGCCATTTGTATTGCCACAGGTAGGGCAGCAGGCGGCGCAGGGTCTGCCAGTCGCCGCCGGCCGGACCGGGAAGGGGGGTGGAAATTTCGCCGCCGTGGCGCATGAGGGACAATCCTGAAAAACAATGACTGTGGGGACAGCCCATGCAGACTGTCACCACCTGACTCACCAGAGATTGTGCCCATGTCCGAACCGACCCGCCCCACCGTGCAATTGCCCACCGACCAGGAACTGGTGCTCAAGGTCGTGCCCATGCCCGCCGACTGCAACGCCAATGGCGATATTTTTGGCGGCTGGGTGATGGCCCAGGTCGACATCGCTGGCTCGGTGCTGCCGGCGCGCCTGGTGCGCGGGCGCATGGCCACGGTGGCAGTGAACCAGTTCATCTTCAAGCAGCCAGTGCGGGTGGGCGACATCCTGTCGTTTTTCGCGCGCATCGCCAAGGTGGGCCGCACCTCGGTCACGGTGCAGGTCGAGGTCTTTGCCGAACGCTACCGCTCGCAGGGCGAATACAGCAAGGTCACCGAAGCGCAGCTGACCTATGTGGCGATCGACGAGATGGGTCGCCCCACGCCGATCCCGGCCTGACACCGCTGGGCAGCCAAAGTCATCGCGCGACGGACTGCCGAAGACAGTGCAAAACGCACGGCAAGGCAGTCCAACAAAGCGATGGCTTTGGCTGCCCTGCGGTGATCACCAGGCCGGCTGCAGGCTGGCAAACCCCTTGGGCGCGTCGGCCTCGCGCTCGAAGCTCACCACCTCGTAGGCATCGGGCTGCGACAGCAGCTCGCGCAGCAGGCGGTTGTTCATGGCGTGGCCCGAACGGAAAGCGCTGTAGGACGCCAGCAGCGGCTTGCCGATCACGTACAGATCGCCGATCGCGTCCAGGATCTTGTGCTTGACGAACTCGTCGTCGTAGCGCAGCCCGTCCGAGTTGAGCACCTTGTAGTCGTCCATCACGATCGCGTTGTCCAGACCGCCCCCCAGGGCAAGGCCATTGGCGCGCAGCATCTCCACGTCCTTGGTGAAACCAAAGGTGCGCGCGCGCGCGATGTCGCGTGAATAGACGCCGCTGCCCATGTCAAACACCACCTGCTGGCCGGTGTTGTCCACCGCCGGGTGCTGGAAGTCGATCTCGAAGCTCAGGCGGTAGCCGTTGTAAGGATCGAGCCGCGCCCACTTGGCCTGCTCACCCTCGCCTTCACGCACCTCCACCGTCTTGAGCACGCGGATGAAGCGCTTGGGCGCGTTTTGCACCGCGATGCCCGCGCTTTGCAAGAGGTAAACAAAGGACGAGGCCGAGCCGTCGAGGATGGGCACCTCTTCGGCGGTGATGTCGACGTAAAGGTTGTCGATGCCCAGGCCGCAACAGGCCGACATGAGGTGCTCGATGGTCAGCACCTTGGCCTGTCCGACCGAAATGGTCGAGGCCAGGCGGGTGTCGGTGACCGATTCGGCCTTGACCGGAATGTCCACCGGCTCGGGCAGGTCGACGCGGCGAAACACGATGCCGGTGTCGGGCGGCGCGGGCCGCAGCGTGAGCTCGACCCGCTGGCCGCTGTGCAGACCCACGCCGACGGCGGTGGTCAAGGTCTTGAGGGTGCGTTGGGCGAGCATGGGGCTATTTTAGTTTTGGCGGCGATGGGGCGCACCGGCAAGGTCATGTGCGACACGCAAAAAAGGGCCGGCCCACCCCGCAGGGGGGTGGGCACGGCCCTTCAAGGCACCAGAGCGATCAGAGACTGAGGGAGATCAGTCGGCCTGCTTGCGCAGGAAGGCCGGGATTTCGATGTCGTCCATGCCGGCCGAGGACATGCCGTCGACGCGCGCGGCCGCGTGCGTGCGGGCGGTGCGCCAGACGGCCGGAATGCCGTTGCCCATGGGGCCCATGGGGCTGGCGGTCGCGGCCGGGGCCACAGCGTCGGGCTGGCCACCCACGCTGAAGGGCACGTTGTCGGTGCCGGTGCGCAGCACCTGCAGCGGCGGGGCGCTGCGGCGTGCGGCGGTCTTGGACAGGCCGGTGGCCACCACGGTCACGCGGATCTGGTCGTCCAGCGATTCGTCGTAGGCGGTGCCGTAGATCACGTGCGCGTCTTCCGAAGCGTAGGCGCGGATGGTGTTCATGGCCTGCTTGGACTCGGACAATTTGAGCGAGCCCTTGGCGGCGCTGATCAGCACCAGCACGCCCTTGGCACCCGACAGGTCCACGCCCTCGAGCAGCGGGCAGGCCACGGCCTGCTCGGCGGCGATGCGGGCACGGTCCGGACCGCTGGCGGCCGCCGTGCCCATCATGGCCTTGCCGGGCTCGCCCATCACGGTGCGCACGTCTTCGAAGTCGACGTTCACATGGCCGGGCACATTGATGATTTCGGCGATGCCGCCGACGGCGTTTTTCAGCACGTCGTTGGCGTGGGCGAAGGCCTCGTCCTGGGTCATGTCCTCGCCACCGGGCAGCTCGAGCAGTTTCTCGTTGAGCACCACGATCAGCGAATCCACATTGGCTTCGAGCTCGCTCATGCCGGCGTCGGCGTTTTGCATGCGGCGGCCACCTTCGAATTCGAAGGGCTTGGTCACCACGCCCACGGTCAGGATGCCCATCTCCTTGGCGATGCGCGCGATCACGGGCGCCGCACCGGTGCCGGTGCCGCCACCCATGCCGGCGGTGATGAAGAGCATGTGCGCGCCTGCGATGGCTTCGCGGATACCGGCTTCGGCGCTCTCGGCGGCTTCGCAGCCTTTTTCAGGCTTGCTGCCCGCGCCCAGACCGGTTTGACCCAGCTGCACGATGCGGTGCGCGGCGCTGCGGCTCAGGGCCTGGGCGTCGGTGTTGGCGCAAATGAACTCCACGCCCTGGACCTGGCGCTCGATCATGTGCTCGACGGCGTTGCCGCCGCCGCCGCCCACGCCGATCACCTTGATCTGGGTGCCCTGGTGGAATTCTTCGGTGTCGATCATTTCAATGCTCATGGTGCTCTCCTACTTCAATGGTTGCAGTTGCCTAAATTCGATCTCTGTTGTTTTGACGGGGGGGATGTTGCGGTCAACATCGACATCGCAGGCGCCAGGGTGGGCTGCCGCGGGCTTGGTGGCGGTGGGTCCAGTCCATCAGAAGTTCCCCACGATGAAGTCCTTGATGCGGCCGAAGGTGTTGCTCACGCCGCTCTTCTTTTGCGTGACCTTGAAGCCGCGCAGGCGCGCCAGGCGCGCCTCTTCGAGCAGGCCCATGACGGTGGCCGCGCGCGGCTGGCCCACCATGTCGGCCAGCGCGCCGCTGTATTTGGGGATGCCGGTGCGCACCGGCTTGAGGAAGATGTCTTCGCCCAGCTCGACCATGCCCGGCATGACGGCGCTGCCGCCGGTGAGCACGATGCCCGAGGACAGCACCTCCTCGTAGCCCGACTCGCGGATGACCTGGTGCACCAGCGAGAAGATTTCCTCGACGCGCGGCTCGATCACGCCGGCCAGGGCTTGCTTGCTCAGCATGCGCGGACCACGGTCGCCCAGGCCCGGCACCTCGACCTGCGCCTCGGGGTCGGCCAGCATCTGCTTGGCAAAACCGTTTTCGACCTTGATGTCTTCGGCGTCCTTGGTCGGGGTGCGCAGCGCCATGGCGATGTCGCTGGTGATCAGGTCGCCCGCGATCGGGATCACGGCGGTGTGGCGGATCGCGCCGCCCGCAAAGATCGCCACATCGGTGGTGCCGGCGCCAATGTCCACGCAGGCCACGCCGAGTTCGCGCTCGTCTTCGCTGAGCACCGCCAGGCTCGAGGACTGCGGGTTGAGCAGCAGCTGCTCAACCTCGAGGCCGCAGCGGCGCACGCACTTGATGATGTTCTCGGCCGCGCTTTGCGCGCCGGTCACGATGTGCACCTTGGCCTCCAGGCGCATGCCGCTCATGCCGATCGGCTCTTTGACATCCTGGCCGTCGATCACGAATTCCTGCGGCGCCACCAGCAAGAGGCGCTGGTCGGTCGAGATGTTGATGGCGCGCGCCGTTTCCATCACGCGGGCCACGTCGGCGGGCGAGACTTCCTTGTCCTTGATGGCGACCATGCCGCTCGAATTGAGGCCACGGATGTGGCTGCCGGTGATGCCGCAGTTCACGCGCGTGATCTTGCAGTCGGCCATCAGCTCGGCCTCCTTGAGCGCCTGCTGGATGCTCTGCACCGTGGCGTCGATGTTGACCACCACGCCGCGCTTGAGGCCGTTGCCTGGCGCGATGCCCAGGCCGGCGATCTTGAGCTCGCCGTCGCTCAGCACCTCGGCCACCACCGCCATCACCTTGGAGGTGCCGATGTCCAGACCGATCACCAGATCCTTGTACTCTTTTGCCATCTCGTTTCCCCGTTGTCCTGATTCAGTCCTTCGTGCCCGCGCTCAAGGCTTTTTGCGCGGGTCGTTCTCCAGCGTCGTCACACCCTGCAGACGCAGGGCATAGCCATCCTTGTGGCGCAGATCGGCGCCCGCCAGCGCGCGCGGCGTACGGCCATAACGCGCGCTCACCTGGCTGAGCGTGCGCAAAAACAGCTGCAATTGCTCGCCAATTTCCTGCGGCGTGCCGCGGCCGAGCTCGATCGCCGCGCCGCGGTCGGTGGCCAGGCGCCAGTTGCCGCGCGGCGAGAGTTCGAGCTCGCCGATGTCCATGTCCAGGCCCTGCAGCATGGGACGCAGCAGGCGGTACATCGCGAGCACCTCGGAGGACTGGCTGTCCGGGCCTTTGAGGCGCGGCATGCCCTCGGTTTCGGCCTCGTCGACATTGGCCTCGAAGACCTGACCCTGCCGGTTCAGCAAGGTGCTCGCACCCTCGTCGCCCCACAGGGCGAAGGGCTGGTGTTCGCGCATCTCGACGCGCAGGCGGTTGGGGAATTCGCGGTGCACCACCACCGTGCGCACCCAGGGCACGGCCTCGAAGGCCGCGCGCGCCTGCTCCAGGCGCAAGGTGAAGAAATTGCCCTGCAGCTGGGGCACCACATTGGCCTTGAGCGTGACCGCGTTGTTGCGCGTCACCTCGCCCTCCACGGTGATTGCCTGCAGCGAAAACACCGGCAGCCGCACCGCCCACCAGAGCGCGCCACCCAGGCACACCAGCACCGCCAGCGCCACGAGCGCGCTGGTGGCGGCCTGCATCAGGCGGATGTCCATGGGCAGCACGGTCGGGCTTTTCATGCGCGCGCCTCCGTGTGGTGGTCGAGCGTGGCGCCGGCCAGCAGCTGCAGGCACAGCTGCTCGTAAGACAGGCCATCGGCGCGCGCCGACATCGGCACCAGCGAGTGGCCGGTCATGCCCGGCGAGGTGTTGATCTCCAGCAGCGAGGGCGCGCGCGTGGCGGCGTCGATCATGACGTCGATGCGGCCCCAGCCGCGGCAGCCCAGCACCTGGTAGGCCCGCAGCACCAGGGCCTGGATGGCGGCCTCTTCGCCCGCAGGCAGGCCGCAGGGCACGAGGTATTGCGTGTCGTCGCTGAAGTATTTGTTCTGGTAGTCGTAATTGCCCTGGGGGGCGACGATGCGGATCACCGGCAGCGCGCGCGCGGCCTCGCCCGTGCCCAGCACCGGGCAGGTGACCTCGTCGCCGACGATGCACTGCTCGCACAGGATGTCGTCATCGCAGGCCGCGGCCGCGGCGAGCGCGGCCGCGAGCTGGCCCGCCTCGGTGACCTTGCTGACACCGATCGAGGAGCCCTCGCGCGCGGGCTTGACGATCATCGGCAAGCCCAGCGTGCGCACCAGTTCGGCGGTGTCCGCGGTGGCCGCCTGCTCGCGGCGCACCAGCACATAGCGCGGTGTGGGCAGGCCCTCGGCCAGCCAGACGCGCTTGGTCATGGTCTTGTCCATGGCGATGCTGGATGCCATGACGCCCGAACCGGTGTAGGGGATGCCCAGCAATTCGAGCGCGCCCTGCACGCAACCGTCTTCGCCGTAGCGGCCATGCAGCGCGATGAAGGCGCGCGCAAAACCCTCGCCTTTGAGCGCACCGAGGTCGCGCTCGGCCGGGTCAAACGCGTGGGCATTCACACCCTGCGATTGCAGGGCCTTGAGCACGCCCGCGCCCGACATCAGCGACACCTCGCGCTCGGCCGAACGGCCACCCATCAGCACCGCCACTTTGCCCAGGGATTTGGCGAGGTCGCTCATGCAGCCCCTCCGAGTTCCACCAGTTTGGCCGGCACCGCGCCGATCGAGCCCGCACCCATGCAGATCACCACATCGCCGTCGCGCGCGTTGTCGATCACGGTCTGCGGCATGTCGGCGATCTGCTCAACAAACACCGGCTCGACCTTGCCCGCCACGCGCAGCGCGCGCGCCAGCGCGCGGCCGTCGGCGGCCACGATGGGCGCTTCGCCCGCGGCATAGACCTCGGACAGCAGCACGCTGTCGCAGCCCTCGCCAACGACCTTGACGAAATCCTCGAAACAGTCGCGCGTGCGGCTGTAGCGGTGCGGCTGAAAGGCCAGCACCAGACGGCGGCCCGGGAAGGCGCCGCGCGCGGCCGCCAGCGTGGCGGCCATCTCGACCGGGTGGTGACCGTAGTCGTCGATCACGGTGAAGCGGCCCTGGCCATCCGCCGTGCGCACCTCGCCATAACGCTGGAAGCGCCGGCCCACGCCCTTGAACTGCGCGAGGGCGCGCAGCACAGCGTCGTCGGGCACATTGAGCTCGACCGCGACCGCGATCGCGGCCAAGGCATTGCGCACGTTGTGCTCACCCGGAAGGTTGAGCACCACTGGCAGGTCGGGCAGCGTCACGCCGTTGCGCCGCTGCACGGTGAAATGCATCTGGCCGTGCTCGGCGCGCACATTGAGGGCGCGCACCTGCGCGCCCTCGTTCAGGCCATAGCTGGTCACGGGGCGGGCGATCTCGTCGGCGATGGCCTGCACGCCCGGATCGTCGGTGCAGACGATGGCCGTGCCGTAAAAGGGCATGCGGTGCAGGAAGTCGACAAAGGCCGACTTGAGGCGGCCGAAGTCATGGCCATAGGTTTCCATGTGGTCGGCGTCGATGTTGGTGACGACGGCCATCACGGGCAGCAGGTTGAGGAAGGAGGCGTCGGACTCGTCGGCCTCGACCACAATGTAGTCGCCCGTGCCCAGCTTGGCGTTGGCGCCCGCGCTGTTGAGGCGCCCGCCGATCACAAAGGTCGGGTCCAGGCCCGCTTCGGCCAGCACGCTGGCGACCAGGCTGGTGGTGGTGGTCTTGCCGTGGGTGCCGGCGATCGCCACGCCCTGCTTGAGGCGCATGAGCTCGGCCAGCATCACCGCGCGCGGCACGATGGGGATGTGGCGCTCGCGCGCGGCCAGCACCTCGGGGTTGTCGGCCTTGACGGCGGTGGAGGTGACCACCGCGTCGGCGTCTTTCACATTGCCGGCCGCATGGCCCACATGGGTGGTGATGCCCAGGCCCGCGAGGCGGCGCAAGGTGGCGCTGTCGGCCAGGTCCGAGCCCGAGATCTGGTAGCCCAGGTTGAGCAGCACCTCGGCGATGCCGCTCATGCCCGAGCCGCCGACGCCGATGAAGTGGATGTTGCGGATCGCGTGTTTCATGCGCCCAGTTCCTCACACGCCACCACGACCTCCCGTGTGGCATTTGTTTTTCGTTGTTGATGCGCGCGCTCGGCGCAGGCCAGGAGCTGCGCGCGGTCCAGCGACTGCAGCCACTGCGCCAGGCGTTCGGGCGTCAGGTCGGCCTGCGGCATGAGCCAGCCGCCGCCTTGCGCGACCAGAAAGCGCGCATTGGTGGTCTGGTGGTCGTCGACCGCGAATGGGAAAGGCACGAACAGCGCCGCCGCGCCCACCGCCGCCAGTTCGGTCACGGTGCTCGCGCCCGCGCGGGCGATCACCAGGTCGGCCTGCGCGAAAGCGCTCGCGGTGTCGTCGATGAAGGGCGTGAGCGTGGCCTCGACGCCGGCGGCCGCATAGGCGGCGCGCAGCGCGTCGATTTGTTTGGCGCCGCTTTGGTGGGTGACCTGCGGGCGCTGCGCCTGCGGGATCAGGGCCAGGGCCTGCGGCACGACCTCGTTAAGCGCCTTGGCGCCCAGGCTGCCACCGACCACCAGCACCTGCAGCGGGCCGCTGCGGTCGGCAAAGCGCTCGGCCGGGGCCGGCTGCTGCACAAAGGCCGGGCGCAGCGGGTTGCCGACCCACTGGGCCTTGGGCAAGACGTTCGGAAACGCCGTGAACAGGCGGTCGGCGATCTGGGCCAGGACCTTGTTGGCCAGGCCGGCCACCGAGTTTTGCTCGTGCAGCACCAGGGGCTTGCCCAGCAGGCTGGCCATCATGCCGCCCGGAAAGGTGATGTAGCCACCCAGGCCGACCACCACATCGGGTTGCACGCGGCGCACCACCTGCAGGCTTTGCCAGAAGGCGCGCAAGAGCCTGAGCGGCAAGAGCGCCAGCGTCTGCAGGCCCTTGCCGCGCACGCCGCCGAACTGCACGGCCTCGAAGGCGAAGCCGCGCGGCGGCACGAGTTGCGCTTCCATGCTGGCGGGCGCGCCCAGCCAGTGCACGCGCCAGCCCGCCTCGCGCAGGGCCTCGGCCACGGCCAGGCCCGGGAAGATGTGGCCGCCGGTGCCGCCGGCCATGATGAGTGCGGTCAATGGGCCCCCACGCTCGCGCACTGCGTGTCGCTCACTGCCCCCCGAGGGGGCCTTCGCCACTTGGGGCGGCCCGGCGTGGCTCATGCCCGTCATGACCGGCCTCCGCGCATCATCTGTTTGTTTTCGGCGTCGATGCGCAGCACGATGGCCAGCGCCACCAGGTTCATCATGATGGCCGAGCCGCCGTAGCTCATGAGCGGCAGGGTCAGGCCCTTGGTCGGCAGCGCGCCCAGGTTCACGCCCATGTTGATGAAGGCCTGGAAACCGATCCAGATGCCCACGCCCTGGGCCACCAGGCCGGCGAACACCTTGTCGAGCGCGATCGCCTGGCGGCCGATCACCATGATGCGGCGCGCCAGCCACAAAAACAGCACGATCACCAGCGTCACGCCGACCAGGCCGAACTCTTCGCCGATCACGGCCAGCAGGAAGTCGGTGTGGGCCTCGGGCAGCCAGTGCAGTTTTTCGATGCTGCCGCCCAGGCCCACGCCCCAGATTTCGCCGCGACCGATCGCGATCAGCGAGTGCGTGAGCTGGTAGCCCTTGCCCAGCGCGTATTCGGCGCTGAAGGGGTCCAGGTAGGCAAAGATGCGCTCGCGCCGCCAGGGACTGAGCGCGATCATCATGACGAAGGCAAAAATCAGGATGCCCAGAATCAGGAAGAACATGCGCGCGTTCACGCCGCCCAGGAACAGGATGCCCATGGCGATGACCGCGATCACCATGAAGGCGCCCATGTCGGGCTCGGCCAGCAGGAACACGCCGGCCAGCGCCACCGCGGCGCCCATGGGCAGCACGGCTTTGAAGAAACGCTCTTTCACCTCCATCTTGCGCACCATGTAATCGGCCGCGTAAATGATGGTGGCGAGCTTGGCCAGCTCGGAAGGCTGGAAATTGATGATGCCCAGCGAAATCCAGCGGCGCGCGCCATTGACGCCCTTGCCGATGAAGGGGATCAGCACCAGCGCCAACAGCACCAGCGAAACCACGAACATGGGGCGCGCCCATTTTTCCCAGGTCTCCATCGGCACCTGAAAGGCCAGCAGCGCGACCACGCCGCCCAGGCCCAGCGAGACGATGTGGCGCGTGAGGAAATGCGTTTGCGTGTAGCGCGCAAAGCGCGGGTTGTCGGGCATGGCGATCGAGGCCGAATAGACCATGACCATGCCCCACATGAGCAGGGCCACCACCACCCAGATCAGGGCCTGGTCGACGCCGTACAGGCGCGCGGCGGCGGCCGGGCTGGTCTTGGCGAATTCGTAGCCGCCGAGGTTGACCGGCAAGCCCTGCGGCGTGGCCGCTTCGGCCGAGGCGCCGCCCCAGCCGCCCAGGCTCTGGCGCAGACGCTGCAGAAGGCCCATCTCGCTCACAGACCGCCCTCCATGCTGACGCCGGCTTCATCGGCCAGCTCGGCCACGGCGGCGCGGAACACATCGGCGCGGTGGGCGTAGTCCTTGAACATGTCCAGGCTCGCACAGGCGGGCGAGAGCAGCACCGCATCGCCCGGCTGGGCCAGGGCCGCGCAGGCGCGCACGGCCTCGGGCAGGCTGGCGGCGTCTTGCATCGGCACACCGCCGTGCTGCAAAGCCTCGCGGATCGCCGGTGCATCGCGCCCGATCAGCACCACCGCGCGCGCGTGACGCGCCACCGGCTCGGCCAGCGGCGAAAAATCCTGGCCCTTGCCGTCGCCGCCCAGGATCACCACCAGGCGGCGCTCGGCGCCCAGGCCTTGCAGCGCGGCCACGGTGGCGCCGACATTGGTGCCCTTGCTGTCGTCGACGTACTCGACCTCGCCAATGATCGCCACCGGCTCGACGCGGTGCGGCTCGCCGCGGTACTCGCGCAGACCATAGAGCATGGGCGCGAGCGCGCAGCCGGCGCTGCTGGCCAGCGCCAGCGCCGCCAGCGCATTGGTGGCGTTGTGGCGGCCGCGGATGCGCAGCGCGTCGGCGGGCATGAGGCGCTGGATGTGCAGCTCTTCGTCTTCGTCCCAGCCGCCGACGGGCCGCCCCAAGGCGGCTGAGCCCCCTTCGGGGGCAGCGAGCTGGCGAGCGTTGGGGGCCTTGGTTCTGCGCTTGCGGGTTTCGTCGGCCTCCAGGGCGCGCACCAGCCAGGTCATGCCATTGACGGTCTCGAGGCCGTAGTCGCCGGGGCGCTGCGGCATGTCGCCACCGAAGCTCAGGTGCGCGCGCTGCTGCGGTTTTTGCAGCTTGACCTTGACCGGCTCGGGCAGCATGGCCATCACGGTGGCGTCTTCGCGGTTGAGCACCATCAGGCCCTGCTGACCAAAAATACGGGCCTTGGCCGCGGCATAGGCCGCCATGGAGCCGTGCCAGTCGAGGTGGTCCTGGCTGAGGTTGAGCACGGTGGCGGCGGTGGGCTCGAAGCCTTCGCTGGCCTCGAGCTGGAAGCTCGACAGCTCGAGCACCCAGACCTCGGGCATGCCCACCAGTCGCGTGGCGTGCGCGGGCTCGGCCGGCAGGTCGGGCGTGGCGGCAGGCACTTGTGCGTCCTCGGGCGCGAGTTCAGGCTCGGGCTCGGGCGCGATGGCCTGCACCTCGGCCGCATCGAGCGCGGCCGCCAGCGTGTCGAGCAGGGTCGGGCCGATGTTGCCGGCCACCTGCACCGTTTTGCCCGCACGGGCCACCAGCTGGCCCGTCAGCGAGGTGACGGTGGTCTTGCCATTGGTGCCGGTCACGGCCAGCAGCGCGGGCGCGTAACCGTGCTGGCTGCGTAAAGCATTCAGGGCCTGGGCGAACAGGGTGAGCTCGCCGCCCTGCCACAGGCCGGCGGCACGCGCAGCCTCGACCACGGGCGCCACCACCTCGGGCGCGAGGCCCGGGCTGCGAAAAACCGCGCGGATGGGCGTGCCCTCGATGAGCGCGGCCGTGAAGGGGCCGGCCATGAACTGCACCTGCGGCCATTCGGCCTGCAGCTGGGCCAGCTGGGGCGGCGCCGCGCGCGTGTCGGCCACGGTCACGATCGCGCCGTGGCGCGCGCACCAGCGCGCCATGGCCAGGCCGGAGGCACCGAGGCCGAGGACCAGGACGTGGAGGCCTTGCAACTGTTGCACGCTCACCTCAGCTTCAGGGTGGACAGGCCCACCAGGCACAGCAGCATGGTGATGATCCAGAAACGCACGACGACCTGCGTTTCCTTCCAGCCGCTCTTTTCAAAATGGTGGTGCAGCGGCGCCATCTTGAGGATGCGCCGGCCCTCGCCGTATTTCTTCTTGGTGTACTTGAAGTAGCTCACCTGCACCATCACCGACAGCGCCTCGACCACGAAGATGCCGCCCATGATGGCCAGCACGATTTCCTGGCGCACGATGACCGCGATGGTGCCCAGGGCGCCGCCCAGCGCCAGCGCGCCCACATCGCCCATGAAGACCTGGGCCGGGTGGGTGTTGAACCACAGGAAGGCCAGGCCCGCGCCGGCCATGGCCGCGCAAAAAATCAAGAGCTCGCCCGAGCCCGGAATGTGCGGGAAGAACAGGTATTTGGAGTAGACCGCGCTGCCCGTGACGTAGGCGAACACGCCCAGCGCCGAGCCCACCATGACGACCGGCATGATGGCCAGGCCGTCGAGGCCATCGGTCAGGTTGACCGCGTTGCTCGAGCCGACGATCACCAGGTAGGTGAGGATCACGAAACCGAATACGCCCAGCGGGTAGCTGACCTCCTTGAAGAAGGGCAGCTGCAGGCCGGCCTTGGGCGGCAGGTCGACGTCAAAGCCCGACATCACCCAGTTGGCAAAGAGCTGCACGACCTTGAGGTTGTTGCTCTCGGAAATGCTGAACACCAGGTAGAGCGCGGCCAGCAGGCCGATCAGCGACTGCCAGAAATACTTCTCGCGCGAGCGCATGCCCTCGGGGTCCTTGCGCACCACCTTGCGCCAGTCGTCGGCCCAGCCGATCGCGCCAAAGCCCAGCGTGACGGCCAGCACGATCCAGACAAAGCGGTTGGACAGGTCGAACCACAGCAGCGTGGACAGCGCGATCGCGATCAGGATCAGCACACCGCCCATGGTCGGCGTGCCGCTTTTGACCAGGTGCGTTTGCATCGCGTAGGCGCGCACCGGCTGGCCAATCTTGAGCGCGCCCAGGCGCCGGATCACCCAGGGCCCGGCTGCCAGGCCGATCAAGAGCGCCGTCATGGCGGCCATCACGGCGCGGAAGGTGATGTACTGAAACACGCGCAGGAAGCCCCATTCGGGAAACATCGACTGCAACCATTGGGCCAGGCTAAGCAGCATGGGCCCCCCCTTCTTTTTCAATGTTGTCTTGTTCTTGCACAGCCTGGACCACGCGCTCCATCTGCATGAAGCGCGAGCCCTTGACCAGGACGCTGGCCACGCTGCGGCGCACCGCCAGCACCGCCGCCTGCAGCGCCGCCATGTCGGCAAAGTGCTGGGCGCGCTGGCTGCCCGCCTGGCGGGTGAAGGCGCGGTGCGCGTGCACGCTGAGCGCGCCCAGGGTGAACAGCGCGTCCAGGCCGCGCTCGGCCGCGTGGGCGCCGACCTCGGCGTGGAATTCGGGGCCGCGTTCGCCCACCTCGCCCATGTCGCCCAGCACCAGCAGGCGCGGGCCCGGCAGCTCGGCCAGCACCTCGATGGCGGCCAGAACCGAGTCGGGGTTGGCGTTGTAGCTGTCATCGACCAGCGTGAGCGCGCCACCCGCGAGCAGCAGCGCGCGCGAGCGGCCCTTGACCGGCTCAAACGCCTGCAGGCCCTGCACCACGGCGGTCAAAGGCACGCCGGCCGACAGCGCGCAGGCCGCGGCCGCGAGCGCGTTCTTGACGTTGTGCCGGCCCGCGATGTGCAGGCTCACCGGTGCCGTGCCCTGGGCGGTCTTGAGCGTGAACTGCCACAGGCCCGCGTGCCAGACCACGACCGCGGCGCTGAGCTCGGCCGCGTGCTGCCCATCGTGCAGCGCAAAGCGGCAGCGCGCCCGCGCGCCGGCCAGGCCGTCCCAGACGGCGGTGTAGGCATCGTCCTGCGGGTAGACGGCCACGCCGTCCAGCGGCAAGACCTGCAGCACCGCGCCGTTTTCCTCGGCCACGGCCTGCACGCTCTGCATGAACTCCTGGTGCTCGCGCTGCGCGTTGTTGACCAGCGCCACCGTGGGCTGCGCCATGCGCGCGAGCTGGGCGATCTCGCCCGGGTGGTTCATGCCGAGCTCGACCACGGCGATGCGGTGGTGCGCGCGCAGGCCCAGCAGGGTCAGCGGCACGCCAATGTCGTTGTTGAGGTTGCCCTGCGTGGCGTGCGCATCCTCGCCCGCGTGGGCGCGCAGGATGCTGGCGACCATTTGCGTGACGGTGGTTTTTCCGTTGCTGCCGGTCACGGCGATCAGCGGCAGCGCGAACTGCGCGCGCCAGCCGGCGGCCAATTCACCGAGGGCCAGGCGGCTGTCGGGCACGATCAGGGCCGGCAGACCGGCCGCGCGCGCGGCGGCCTCGCCGGCCGCTTCGCACAGCACGGCGCTCGCGCCTTGCGCGGCCGCCTGGGCGATGAAGCTGTGGGCGTCGAAGCGCTCGCCGCGCAGCGCGACGAACAGGTCGCCCGCGCGCAGGCTGCGCGTGTCGGTGTGCACGCGCGCCACCTGCACGCCTTCGCCACGCTCGGCGCGCACGCCCGTGAGCCAGCGCGCGGCTTGCGTGAGCAAAAGGTCCATGGGCACGAAGGCGGGCGTCAGGCTCATGCGCGCGCCTCCGATGCCATGCGGGCGGCCAGGGCCGCTTCGATCTGCGCCACGTCCGAGAAGGGGTGGGCGACGCCCGCGATCTCCTGCGTGGTTTCGTGGCCCTTGCCGGCCACCAGCACCACATCGGCCGCCTCGGCGTGCCAGAGCGCGTGGCGGATGGCGGCGGCGCGCTCTTCGATGACTTCGGCCGCCTGAGGCCGTGCCAGGCCCGCACGCACCTGGGCCAGGATGGCCGCTGGCGCTTCGGAGCGCGGGTTGTCGCTGGTCAGCACCACGCGCCCCGCCCCCTGCTCGGCCACCGCGGCCATCAGCGGGCGCTTGTGCGGGTCGCGGTCGCCACCGCAACCGAACACGCACCACAGCCGCCCGCCGCGCTCTTGCGCGAGCGGCTGCAGTGCGGCCAGGGCCTGGCGCAGCGCGTCGGGCGTGTGGGCGTAGTCGACCACGGCCAGCGGCGCAGCGCCGGCCTGCGTGGGCAACACGCGCTGCATGCGCCCGGGCACGGCCTGCAGCGCGCTGCAGGCGGCCGCGGCCTGCGCCAGCGGCACGCCCTGGGCGCGCAGCGCGCCGATCACGCCCAGCAGGTTGTCGAGGTTGTAGTCGCCGGTCAGCACGGTGTCGACGCGGCAGGCCTGGTCGCCCTCGCGCACCTCGAAGCTCAGGCCTTCGCGGCTGGGCAGCGGCTGGGCGCGCAGGCGCGCACCGGTCTGCTGGCGCGAGCAGGTCCACAGCTCGAGCGGACCATCGGCCAGTTCGGCCGCCAATGTGGCCCCTTGAGGGTCGTCGATGTTGACCACGGCCGCGCGCAGGCCCACCCAGTCGAACAGCGCGCGCTTGGCCGCCCAGTAGCTGGCCATGTCGCCGTGGTAGTCGAGATGGTCTTGCGTGAAGTTGGTGAAGATGGCCACGCGGATCGCGGTGCCATCGAGCCGGTGCTCGGCGATGCCGATCGAGGACGCCTCGATCGCGCAGTGGCTGGCGCCGGCCTCGACCATGTCGCGAAACGCCTGCTGCAGGCGCACCGGGTCGGGCGTGGTCATGCCGGTGTGCGCCAGCGTGGGCCACAGACCCAGGCCCAGGGTGCCGACCACGCCGCAGCGCTCGCCAATCGCGGGGCCTGCGAGCGCCTGCGCGAGCCAGCAGGCGGTCGAGGTTTTGCCATTGGTGCCGGTCACGGCCAGCACGCCGAGCTGCCGGCTCGGTTGCTCGTAATAGGCGTCGGCCACCAGACCGGTCAAGGCCTTGAGGTCCGGCAGCGCCGCCAGGCGTTCGGCCGGCTGCAGGCCTTGCCAGGGGGCGCTGCCCTCGGCCTGCATGAGGCAGGCGCTGGCACCCCGCGCGAAGGCGCTGGCCATGTGCTGACGGCCGTCGGTGGCGGCGCCCGGCCAGGCGATGAAGCCGTCGCCGGGCTGCACCTGGCGGCTGTCGGTGCGCAGCACGCCGGTCACGCGCGCGCGCAGCCACTGGGCGGCCTGCTGGGGGGTCTGCAGCAGTTCCATCAGAACGACTCCTCCACCGCCTTGGCCACGATCTGCGGCTTGACCGCCATGTCGGGCTGGATGCCCAAGAGGCGCAGGGTCTGCTGCACGGTCTCGCTGAAGACCGGGGCGGCCACCTCGCCACCGAAGTAGCGGCCGTTGCTGGGCTCGTCGATCATCACCGCGACGATGATGCGCGGCTGCTCGATCGGCGCCATGCCGACGAAAAAGCCGCGGTATTTCTTGCCGGCGTAGCCCTTGCCTTCTTGCTTGTGCGCGGTACCGGTCTTGCCGCCCACCGAGTAGCCCATGGTTTGCGCCTTGGGCGCGGTGCCACCGGGCGCGGCGGCCATGTTGAGCATCTTGCGCATGGCGCGTGCGTTGTCGGGGCTGAACACGCGCACGCCCTGCACCTTCTGCTCGGCCTTGAGCAGGGTGGCGGGCACGACCTCGCCGTCGCGTGCGAACACGGTGTAGGCGCGCGCCACCTGGAACAGGCTGCCCGAGAGGCCGTAGCCGTAGCTCATGGTGGCCTGCTCGATCGGACGCCAGCTCTTGTAAGGGCGCAGGCGGCCGCTGACCACCCCGGGGAAAGGGATCTGCGGCTTCTGGCCGAAGCCGACGGCGGAGAACATTTCCCACATTTCGCGCGGCTCGATCTGCATGGCCATCTTGACGGTGCCGACGTTGCTCGACTTCTGGATCACCTCGTTGACGCTGAGCACGCCGTGCGGGTGCGCGTCGGTGATGGTCGAGCCGGTGATGGTGATGCGGCCCGGCGCGGTCTGGATCGGCGTCTCGGGCTTGACCAGGCCTTTTTCGATGGCGAGCGCCACCGCGAAGGGCTTCATGGTCGAGCCCGGCTCGAAGGTGTCGGTGAGCGCGCGGTTGCGCAGCTGCTCGCCGCTCAGGTTGACGCGCTTGGCCGGCGAGTAGCTCGGGTAGTTGGCCAGTGCCAGCACCTCGCCGCTTTGCGCATCGAGCACCACCACGCTGCCGGCCTTGGCCTTGTGCTCGAGCACCGCCTCGCGCAGCTTTTGGTAGGCGAAGAACTGCACCTTGCTGTCGACGCTCAGCTGGATGTCCTGGCCGTCGACCGGCGGCACCACTTCGCCCACGGCCTCGACGATGCGGCCCAGGCGGTCCTTGATGACGCGGCGTGAGCCCGGTTTGCCGGCGAGCTGCTTTTGGAACACCAGCTCGACGCCTTCCTGGCCCTCGTCTTCCACATTGGTGAAGCCCACGATGTGGGCCGCGGCCTCGCCCTCGGGGTACAGGCGCTTGTATTCCTTGATGCTGTAGACGCCCTTGATGTCGAGCGCGAGGATCTGCTTGACCGCCGCCTCGTCCATCTGGCGACGCAGCCAGACGAAGGTCTTGTCCTCGGCCTCGAGTTTTTTGTTGAGCTCGGCCGGGCTCATCTCGAGCAGCTTGGCCAGCTGACGCAGCCGCGCCGGATCGCGCTCGAGGTCTTCGGGGTTGGCCCAGATGCTGGGCGCGGGCACGCTGGAGGCCAGCAGCAGGCCGTTGCGGTCGAGCACGCGGCCGCGGTTGGCCGGCAGCGTGATCGTGCGTGCAAAGCGCACCTCGCCCTGGCGGCGGAAGAAATCGTTTTCAAACACCTGCACATAGGCCGCGCGCGCGATCAGGCCCAGGAAACCGAGCGCGATGGCGGCCACGATGAACTTGCTGCGCCAAACCGGCGTCTTACTCGCCAGCAGGGGGCTGGAGCTCAGTTGCACGCTGCGGCTCATGGGCGTGCCCCCACGGCCGAGGACGCGGCGGGCGCGGCGCCCTGCTGCACGTACTGGGTGATGCCGGGCGAGACCATGCGCATGTGCAGCTGCTGGCGCGCGATCTGCTCGACGCGCAGCGGCGTGGCCTGGGCGCGGCGCTCGACCTGCAGGCGGTCGTGCTCGATCTCCAGGCGCGCGGCCTCCTTGCGTTCGGCTTCAAGCAGCATGAACAGGCGACGCGACTCGTACTGCGTGTGCACCAGCACCATGGCACTGGTCACCACCATGATCAACAGCAAGGCCCCCAGGCGCGTCATGCCGGCACCTCCGTGCGCTCGGCCACGCGCATGATGGCGCTGCGCGCGCGCGCGTTGGCCTGCACCTCGGCCTCGGAAGGCTTGATGCGGTCCAGCGCCTTGAGCTTCATGGGCTGGGGCTGGGCAAAAGGCACGCGGCGGTCCACCACCTCTTTGCTGTGCTGGGCGATGAACTGCTTGACGATGCGGTCTTCCAGCGAGTGAAAGCTGATCACCACCAGCCGCCCGCCCGGACGCAGCACGCGCAGGCTGCCCTCTAGCGCCTGCTGGAGCTCTTCAAGCTCGGCGTTGATGAAAATCCGAAAAGCCTGAAATGTCCGCGTTGCAGGGTTCTGGCCCGGCTCGCGGGTTTTGACCGTGTCAGCCACGAGTTGGGCCAGTTCAGCGGTGCTTGAAATTGGGCCCCGCTCCTGTCGGCGAGCTGCAATCGCCTTTGCAATCTGAAAAGCAAACCGTTCTTCGCCGTAGTCACGCACCACCTCCGTGATTTGTTCGACCGTCGCGGTCGCCAGCCAATCGGCCACGCTTTCGCCGCGCGTGGTGTCCATGCGCATGTCCAGCGGGCCGTCGAAACGAAAAGAAAAACCCCTCACGGGGTTGTCGATCTGGGGGGAGCTGACCCCGAGGTCCAGCAAGACCCCGTCGACGCTGCCTGCAGGCAGCTCGGCCAGATGGCTAAAACCCTCGTGACGGATGGCAAAGCGCGCGTCCTGGAGGGTGGCCGCCTCGGCGATCGCATCCAGGTCCTTGTCAAACGCCTGCAGACGCCCCTCGGGCGCCAGGCGCGCGAGGATCCGGCGGCTGTGGCCGCCCCGGCCGAAGGTGCCGTCGACATAAGCGCCCGCCGCACCGGCTGCGCCGCCCAGCAAAGCGTCGACGGCTTCGCCCAGCAAAACGGTGGTGTGGACGAGGGACGGCTCGCTCATGCCCATCAGAACGAGAAGTCCTTGAACACGTCGGGCATCTCACCCTGCATGGCCTGCGCCTCTTGCGCGTCGTAGGTGGCCTTGTCCCACAGCTCGAAGTGGTTGCCCATGCCCAGCAGCATGGTGTCCTTGGAGATGCCGGCGGCCTGGCGCAGCTCGGGCGAGATCAGCACGCGACCGGTGCCGTCCATTTCCACGTCCATGGCATTGCCCAAAAAGATGCGCTTCCACCACTGGGCCGACATGGGCAGCTGGGCGATGCGCTCGCGGAATTTCTCCCACTCGGGGCGCGGGAACACCATCAGGCAACCGTGCGGGTGCTTGGTGATCGTCAGCTGCCCCTGGGCCGTGGCGCTGAGCACGTCACGGTGCCGGGTCGGCACCGACAGCCGCCCCTTGGCATCCAGACTCAGCGATGAAGCCCCTTGAAACACTGCACACACCTTTTTCAATGGAAAGTGCTTGGCGGAGGCACTTTCCCCCACTTAATTGCACTTTTTTGCACTGTATCAGGAAATCCATGCGCCACAAGGGGTCGATCGGATTTTTTTCAATGAAATCAACAGCTTAGAGCCGATTTGAGAGAAAAATCAGGCCAATTTTTCTTTGTAAATTAGGCACTTAGAGAGGGCTCTGAAAGTAATGCCTGAAGCATTGCGGAACCGTCGGAAAAAACGCACGGACCGCCCCTCCGACGAAAGCAGGATCCCCCAAGGGGCCCAGACCGATCGTCCGGGCGTAAAAAAACCCCTCGGCGAGGGGTTGTGCGGGCCGCTGCGCCGGGGCGCTCAGTCCCCGAACATTTTTTGCTTGAGTTCGCGGCGCTGCTGGGCCTCGAGCGAGAGGGTCGCGGTCGGGCGCGCGAGCAGACGGCCCACGCCGATGGGCTCGCCGGTTTCGTCGCAGTAGCCGTAGTCGCCGGCATCGATGCGGGCGATCGACTGCTCGATTTTCTTGAGCAGCTTGCGCTCGCGGTCGCGGGTGCGCAGCTCCAGTGCGTGCTCTTCCTCGATGGTGGCGCGGTCGGCCGGGTCGGGCACGACCACGGTGTCTTCGCGCAGGTGCTCGGTGGTTTCACCGGCGCTGTTGAGGATGTCCTGCTTGAGCTGCACCAGCTTGAGGCGGAAAAACGCCATCTGCACATCGTTCATGTACTCGGCGTCGGGCATGGCCAGCACATCGGCATCGCTGAGCTGGTCCAGGGCCTTGCTTTTCCAGTTGTTGGCCAGCTTGGGGTCTTTTTTGACCGTGGCAGCAGGAATGGGTTGAACGGCGGGGGGCATTTGGGGCAAAAAACTCGCTTTGGCGGCCGTCGACGCCACCGCTTGGGGCATGGACGGCACAGTGATCTGGGCCAACCGGGCCGACGGCCGGGTGGAACGAACCGGCACATCGGGTGCCGTTGGGGTGGCGGGGGCCGGGGCCTTGGCCACCGGCTGGGCGACGGCCACCGGCGCCGCCGGCTTGGCCGCAGGCGCTTTGGCCGGTTTGACCACAGGCGACGCGGCTTTTTTCGCCACAGGAGCGGCTGGCTTGGCGGGTGCGGGCTTTTTGACGGCCACCGGTTTTTTGGTCGCCACCGCCTTTTTGGCGGGTGCCGCTTTCGGGCTCACCGCTTTGGCCACCGGCTTTTTCGCCGCCACTTTTTTCGCGGCGGGCTTGGCTTTGGCCAAGGGCTTGGCTTTGGCCGCAGGTTTCGCCGTGGCTTTGGCAGCGACTTTGGCGGCCGCTTTGGGTGCCGGCTTGGCCTTGGCAGCCGGCTTGGCCGCCGCCTTCACCGCGGGTTTGGCCGACACCTTTTTGGCGGGCGCGAGCGGCTTGGCCGTCTTTTTGCTGGCCACGGGGGTCGCTTTCTTGGCGGGTGTCTTCACGGCGCGTCTCCTGGCCCTTTGTGTGAGCCTTGCGGGCTCGGCCACCCGGGACGGGTGGCCTGTTTGGCGGGGCATTGTAGCCACACAAAGTTGCGATTCCCCGACGCCGTGCCAGAAATCAGAACCATCGCGCGTCAGACCACACGAAAGTCCTCAAATCAGGCACTGTTCTAAGCCTTGAAGCAGTATGTCTTTGGGCAGGTCGATGCCGATGAACACCATCTTGCTGGTCCGCGCCTCGCTGTCCTGCCAGACCGGGCCCAGGTCGCTGCCCATGAGTTGGTGCACGCCCTGGAAGATGACTTTGCGCTCGGTGCCCTTCATGTTCAGCACGCCCTTGTAGCGCAGCATCTTGGGGCCGTAGACGTTGACGATGGCGCCCAGAAAGTCCTCGAGCTTGGCCGGGTCAAAGGCGCGGTCCGAGCGGAACACAAAGCTTTTGACATCGTCGTCGTGGTGATGGTGGTGGCCATGGCCGTGCGCATGGTCGTGCTGGTGCGAGGGGTGGTCGCAGTGCTCGCCATGCGCATGCTCGTGGTCATGCTGGTGCGAAGGGTGGTCACAGTGCGCGCCGTCGTGGTGATGGTGCTCGCCCTCGGAAAGGAAGTCGGGGTCGATGTCGAGCTTGGCATTCAGGTTGAAGCCGCGCAGGTCGAACACCTCGTTGAGGCTGACCTCACCAAAGTGCACCACCTTGTGCGGCGCGCGCGGGTTCATGTGCTTGAGGCGGTGCTGCAGCGCGTCGAGGGCCTCAGGCGAGACCAGGTCGGCCTTGCTGATGAAGATCTGGTCGGCAAAGCCCACCTGGCGGCGCGCTTCCTGGCGGTCGTTGAGCTGCTGGGCGGCGTGCTTGGCGTCGACCAGGGTCAGGATGGAGTCGAGCAAGAAGGTCTCGGCGATCTCGTCGTCCATGAAAAAGGTCTGCGCCACCGGGCCCGGGTCGGCCAGACCGGTGGTCTCGATGACCACGCGCTCGAACTGCAGCAGGCCCTTGCGGCGTTTGGCCGCCAGCAGCTGCAGCGTGGCGCGCAGGTCCTCGCGGATGGTGCAGCAGATGCAGCCGTTGCTCATCTGGATGATCTGCTCCTTCGTCTCCGAGACCAGGATGTCGTTGTCGATGTTTTCCTCGCCGAACTCGTTCTCGATCACGGCGATCTTTTGCCCGTGGGCCTCGGTCAGCACGCGCTTGAGCAGCGTGGTCTTGCCCGAGCCCAGAAAGCCGGTGAGGATGGTGGCGGGGATGAGGGCCATGAAAGAAGCTCCGGGAGAAAACGCGAAAGGCGAGAGTGTATCGGGGGACCAGAGGGCTTGCCGCGGGCCGGTCAGCGCCGCACGACCACCAGGCCCTTGAGGTACTCGCCCTCGGGAAAGGCTATCGTCATCGGGTGGTCGGGCGCGCCCTGCAGGCGTTCGCTGATGAAGCCGTCGACGCCCGCATCGGTGCCGGCCGACGCCACGATCTTGTGGAACAGGTCGGCGCCGATGCCGCCCGAGCACGAGTAGGTGAAGAGTTCGCCGCCCGGCGCCAGCAGCTTGAACGCAAGGCGGTTGATGTCCTTGTAGGCGCGCGCCGCACGCTCGGCGTGCGCCGCGGTGGGCGCGAACTTGGGCGGGTCGAGCACGATGGCGTCAAAGGTCTCGCCGCGCTCGATGCACTGGCGCAGGCTGGCGTTCACATCGGCGTCCACAAACGTGGTGCGGGCTTCGTCAAAACCGTTGAGGCGCACATGGGCGCGCGCGCGCTCGAGCGCCGGGCCCGAGGAATCGATGGAGGTGACGTGCCCTGCGCCGCCCGCCAGCGCCGCCACGGTGAAGCCACCGGTGTAGCAGTAGCAGTTGAGCACCCTGGCAAAGCCACGGCGGCGCGTGTGCTCGAAAAAACGCCGCCGGCTGTCGCGCTGGTCCAGATAAAAGCCGGTCTTGTGGCCGGTGGCCACATCGAGGCTCAGTTGCCAGCCGTGCTCGCGGATTGTCAGCTCGGTCGCCCCCTCGCCGCGCAGCCAGCCGGTGACTTCGCTCAGGCCCTCGAGCTGGCGCACGCTCGCATCCGAGCGCTCGTACAGGCGCGCGAGGCCCGTGACCTGCAGCAGCGCATCGGCGATGGTTTTTTTGAAGCGTTCGGTGCCGCAGCTGGTGAACTGCGCGACCAGCGTGTCGCCGTAGCGGTCCACCACCAGACCGGGCAGGCCGTCGGCCTCGCCATGCACCAGGCGCAGGCCGTCGCTGTCGATGTCAAACCAGTCGCGCGCGGCCACCGCCTGCGCGATGCGCGTGCGAATGAAGTCGGCGTCGATGCGCTGGTCCTCGTCAAAGCTCCAGACGCGGGCGCGGATGCGCGAATTCGGGCTGAACGCGGCCCAGCCGAGGAACTGGCGTTCGTGGGATTCGAGGCGCACGGTCTCGCCCGCATCGCCACCGCCCTTGGCAATGGCCGAGTCGAACACCCAGGGGTGGCGGCGCAGCAAGGAGCGTTCCTTGCCGGGCTTGAGTCGGATGGTTTTCATGGCCCGTATTGTCGGGCCATGGCCCTTCAGGCCGCGGGCAGGAAGCCCTCGACCGAGAGGTAGCGCTCGCCGGTGTCGTAGTTGAAGCCCAGCACGGTCGCGCCCGCGGGCAGCTCGGGCAGTTTGTGCGCGATGGCCGCCAGCGTGGCGCCCGAGGAGATGCCCACCAGCAGGCCTTCCTCGCGCGCCGAGCGGCGCGCGTATTCGCGCGCGGCCTCGGCCTCGACCTGGACCACGCCATCAAGCAAGGCCGTGTCGAGGTTTTTGGGCACAAAGCCCGCGCCGATGCCCTGGATCGGGTGCGGCGCCGGCGCGCCGCCCGAGATCACGGGCGAGGCCGTCGGCTCGACCGCGAACACCTGGAGCCGGGGGAACTGCGCCTTGAGCACGCGGGCCACACCCGTGAGGTGGCCGCCCGTGCCCACGCCGGTGATGAGCGCGTCGATGCCCTCGGGGAAGTCGGCCAGGATTTCCTGCGCCGTGGTCTGCGCATGGACCTCGATGTTGGCGGGGTTCTCGAACTGCTGCGGCATCCAGCCGCCCGGGGTGCTGGCCAGCAGCTCCTGGGCGCGCGCGATCGCGCCCTTCATGCCTTTTTCGCGCGGCGTCAAATCGAAGGTGGCGCCATAGGCCAGCATCAGGCGGCGGCGCTCGAGGCTCATGCTGTCGGGCATCACCAGCACCAGCTTGTGGCCCTTGACGGCGGCCACCATGGCCAAGCCAATGCCGGTGTTGCCCGAGGTCGGCTCGATGATGGTGCCGCCGGGGCGCAGCAGGCCACGCTGTTCGGCGTCTTCGACCATGGCCAGCGCGATGCGGTCCTTGATCGAGCCCCCGGGGTTGCTGCGCTCGGATTTGATCCAGACATTGGCGCCCGCGCCAAACAGGCGCTGGATGCGGATGTGCGGCGTGCGGCCGATGGTGTCGAGGACGTGTCGGGCTTTCATGGCGTTCTCCTGCAAAGGGTGCGGCCATTGTGCGCGCCACAGCGCGCTGGCGGGCCAAAGCACTGGCCGGCGAGCGATAATCCGGGTGTGAAGCTCGCCAGACCGCCGCTGGTGCAATCTCCGAAAGGAGGCACTGGAGGAACGTCCGGACTGCACAGGACAGCGCAGGAGGTAACACCTCTCCACCGCAAGGTGAGGATCAGAGCAACAGAGACGAGTCGCTGCGGGCAACCGCAGCGGGTGAAACGGGCAATCTCTGCGCGCAGCAACACCAAGTAGGCCAGCGTTGACGTGGTTCCGCGGAGCTGGCGGGTAGGTGGCATCGAGCCGGGTGGG
>JACCED011317585.1_pt1 | contig 31006 bp, 31 predicted proteins | sample 7455021 | NCBI WGS metagenome assembly JACCED01 (sample SAMN15323456, study PRJNA562643) | freshwater metagenome | isolation source: river surface water | place: USA:Blue River Watershed | collected 2017-08-19 | reverse complement strand
CAGCATTAGGAGGAGGTGATGATGTAACAGCTACAACTACCGCTTCTACATCAACAGCCACATCTACAGCGGGTCAGGCAAGTACACCTACAACAACCCCTTCAATAGTCCCACCTACAACATTACCAACAAACACTCCTACAGAAGAATTGTTTAAGTTTACAGGTACATTTACTAGAGATTTGTATGTTGACATAAGAGGTGAGGATGTAAAAGAATTACAAAAATTTTTAAATAATAAAGGTTTTTCATTGGGTACCAGTGGTGTTGGTTCAGCAGGGAATGAAACAACTTACTATGGAAATAGAACAGCTGATGCAGTTACCAAGTTCCAGGAAGCAAATTCAGATACAATTCTAAAACCATTAGGACTTACGAAAGGAACGGGTTACTTCGGTAGATTAACGAGAGATTTGGTTAACTCATTATTAAATAGATAATCTTAAAAAATAACTTAAAAACTAGTCAAGGTTAAACCTTGACTAGTTTTTATATAATTAATGTGCCCGAGGGGAGACCTAGGGCAAAATTCGAATAATGATTTTTCTTTTGATATAATAAAAACAGAATGCAAAGAAAAATAAAATTCTCAGAAGGTGAGTATTATCATATTTATAATAGGGGAATAGAGAAGAGAACTATTTTTCTAGATGAAGCAGACTATAAACGTTTTGTCTTTGTACTTTTTTGTGCAAACGATATTATTAGATTTAATTCTCGAGATATAAAAAGACAGTTTGCCCTAGGTCTCCCCTCGGGCAAACGAGAAAATTCAATTATAGAGATTGGTGCTTTTTGTTTGATGCCTAATCATTTTCATTTATTGATAAAAGAAACTACTGAAGGAGGAATTTCTAAATTTATGTCTAAAATCATGACTGCTTATACTATGTATTTTAATAAAAGGTATGAAAGAAGTGGGTCTTTATTTCAGGGTACTTTTAAAGCTGAGCATGCTGATTCGGATGAGTATTTAAAATATTTGTTTTCTTATATACACTTAAATCCGGTAAAATTAATCCAGCCAGATTGGAAGGAAAAGGGTATTGAAAATAAAGATGAGGTTATTAAATTTTTAAAAGACTATAAATATTCATCTTATTTAGATTATATGGGAGTTAATAGGGAAGAAAACAAAATCATAAATAAAGAAGTATTTCCAGAATATTTTCCTAGTACGAATGATTTTGAGAGGGAAATTTTTGATTGGTTAAATATGGTCAAGGTTAAACCTTGACTAAAATAAAAGTTATCCACATTTTTGAAAAAAATATATGCGGATGATAAAATAATTTTAGATATGTCCAAAGTTAAATATAATATGTTTTTTATAACAGCTACTATAATGGCTGCTTTTTTATTTTCTATTAATAATGTTTTTGCTGAAAATTATATAACCTCTGTTGATTTGAATGATAGTCAACAAAATGTCACTATTAATCCAGGTAATAACGAAAAGGTTTCTATATTAATAAATACTAATAAATTGGTTAAATTTAATACTATAGCAATATGTTTGACCTCTGATTCGGCGTGTAGTCGTACGAGTGAAGGTACTGTGAAGTATTTTACTCAAACTACGTTATCAAATAATGTTAGAAAAGAATGGGATGGTAAAAATAGTAGCGGAAGTGTTGTTGGTAACGGTGAGTATAAGGTAAAAATAACAATGAAGGACGAATTGGGGATCGAAAGTATAGAGTTTAGTCCTTTTAATATCTTTATAAATAATAGTACTGTTATAATCGACGATCCTATAGATGATGACGTTTCTACAACGACGGCTACCTCGACTACAAATACTAATAGCACGAGTACGGTAGCAACCACGACAGTGATTACTGAGACAAAGATAAGATATGTTTATGTTTCCACTCATTCTTCGTCAGAAGATTTAAGTGATTATACGAGTGGTAATACCTTTGAGATATCTGCGGGTAGGGACAGGATTTCTTATGTTGGTGTACCGGTTGATTTTAATGCAAAACATAACAAGAAAGATAATAGGGTTGATTTTGCTTGGTCTTTTGGCGATGGTACTAGTGAAACTGGTCAAGAAATTTCTCATATCTATAAAAATGCTGGTGATTATATAGTGATATTAAATTCTAAAAATGGTGTAAATAATGCTGTTTCTAGGGCTAATATTAAGATTCTTGAACCTGATTTGAGTATAGCGATTGTTCCTGGCGGTTTGGAGGTTGTGAACGATGGTGATTACGAGATTAATATTGGTGATTGGAGAATAAATAATGGATATGTAGAAACTTTTATTCCTAAAGACACGATAATTGCTTCTAAAAACAAGATAATTATACCTAACAATGTTTTTACTGAATTTCAGGATTTTACTAACCTCTCTCTGATTAATCAGTCTGGTAATATTTTAGTTTCTAGTAATAAAGGAAGTGCTTTAACTATTTCTTTGGATAGTAAAAAATATTCTGTTAATAATGAACCTTTAGAAAAAATATTAGGGATGAAGGTTAAAGACGCGGAAGATATTGTTTATACTTACAAGAATAATATGTCTATTGATAAGAAGATAAAAGAATCAAAGTTTAAAGACGTTAATAATGTGATTGTATATGAAAAAAAAGATAATTTAGCTACTGTTAGTGAAGTTGTTGTCTCTACCACAACAGAGGGTATTTTAAAGAAAATTATTTATTCTCCAATAAGGGGAGTGAAGAATGCGTTTGGTAGATTTTACGATTTATAAAAATAATGCTATTATTGTCTCAGCAAAATTATGTTTAATATCACTTTTTTCAGATTTCTGCTCGTTTTCCTGATTATATTAGCTGTAAGCTTTCTAATTATGGGAGTTGTTGGTGGTTTTGAAAAATAGTTTATACCTTTTTGTTTAAAAGGTATAAAAAACAATCTACAGTGATTAATAACTGTTGACATTTTCTCAAATTTTGCTAGTATGTTTACTCGAGCTCTTAAGAGCTTATTGTTTTATTTTTATACAAATATATTATGGCAAGATCACTAAAAAAAGGACCATTCGTTGATGAAAAACTTCTACAAAAGATAGAGGGTAAGAAGCCTGTTGAAACTGGTGTTATTAAGACATGGTCAAGAAGAAGTCAGATTTCTCCTGAAATGGTTGGATTCGTTTTCGGTGTTTATAATGGCAGACAACATATAGAGGTCTTGGCTACAGAAGATATGGTTGGACACAGACTCGGAGAATTTTCTCCTACAAGAAAGTTTACTAGACACGGTGGTAAGATGCAGAAAGAATTAGATATAAAAGCAAAAGAGTCTGAAGTAGCAGCAGCTAAAGCAGCAAAAGCAACAGTAGAATCTAAAAAATAAATATCATGATAACCGCTAAATTAAACGACTATAGACAATCACCTAGAAAAGTAAGATTAGTTGCTAATCTTGTTAAAGGTAAAAAGGTAGAGGATGCAAAAAATACTCTAGTCTTTTTGGTAAAGAGAGCCGCAAAACCTCTTTGTGATCTTTTAGATTCAGCAGTAGCAAATGCAGAACATAATTTTAATATTAAAGCGGATCAACTTTTCGTAAAGGAATTTAAAGTTGACGGTGGTATGGTCCTTAAGAGAAGAATGCCGAGAGCAAGAGGTATGGCTTATCCTATAAAGAAGAGAACAAGTCATGTCTTCATACAATTAGATACTATAGACAATCTACCTACTAAAAAAGCAAAAGGAAAGAAAGCAGGGGTAAAGAAAGTTGAAAAAAAAGAGGTAGAAGTAAAAAAAGTCAAAAAAGTAGTTAAAAAAGCTAAAAAATTAGAAGATAAAAAATAATAATATGCCACATACAGTACATCCATATTCACATAGATTAGGAATAATCAGAGACTGGAAATCTCGTTGGTTTTCTACTAAAAAGAACTTCAAGACTTTTTTGAAGAGTGACGTTCTTTTGAGAGAATATCTAGAAAAGAAAATGAGAGGTCAATATGTTGGTTCTATTGAAATGGAAAGAAATGATAAGAATTTTAGACTTATCATAAAAACATCAAGACCGGGTGTTGTGATAGGAAGAAGTGGTGAAAATTCTATAAAACTTAGAAACGATATCTTAAATTTTTCAAAGAGACATAAACTCTTGATTCCAGTAGATTTCAAATTAGATGTAGAAGAAATCAAATCTCCAGAATCAAACGCAGCTATAGTTGCACAAATGATGGCTGAAGGTCTTGAGAAAAGAATGCCTTTCAGAAGAGTTATGAAACAAACAGTTGAAAAGGTTATGGCCAATAGAGATGTAAAAGGAGTTAGACTTTATTGTGGAGGAAGACTTGGAGGTGCAGAAATTGCAAGATCAGAAGAAATGAAAAAGGGTAGAGTTCCTTTGCAGACATTGAGAGCTGATATTGATTACGCTCAAGAAAAAGCCCATATGACTTATGGAGACATAGGTATAAAAGTATGGATTTATAGAGGAGAAATCTTTAATAAATAAGATAATTAATAATTTTAAAAACCATGTTAGTACCAAAAAAAGTAAAATTCAGAAAGTCACATACTTTCAGAGAACATCCTGATAAGATAGGTGTTGCAACAAGAGGAACAAAAATTTCTTTTGGTTCTTTTGGTTTAAAAGCTACTTCAGCAGGAAGAATAAAATCTACACAAATAGAAGCAGCTAGAAAGACAATAGCTCACTCAATGAGCAAGACTGGTAAAATCTGGACAAGAATTTTCCCAGATCATCCATACACACAAAAACCAGCCGAAGTTAAAATGGGAAAGGGTAAAGGAGACTTACAAGGTTACGAAGCAATTATCAAACCAGGTAGAGTTCTTTTTGAAGTTGACGGTGTTGATGAAGCATCAGCAAAAGAAATGTTAAGAAAAGGTGGAACAAAGTTACCTGTTAAAACAAAATTTGTAGCAAGATAAATACCATGAATATCAAAGATTTAAGAAAAAATACAAAAGACGAACTAAATAAAATGCTTGAAGAAAAAGCAGAGGCTTTAAATAATTTCAAATTAGGTATAGCTGGTAGTAAGATAAAAAATGTTAAGGAGGGTAAAAAGCTTAAACTCGAAATAGCACAAATACTTACTGTTTTAAATAGTCTTAAATCAATATAAAAATATGGAAAATAAAACAGCAAAAAAGAATAATGGTAAAGTTTTGGTTGGTAAAGTTGTTTCAACAAAGATGAAGGATACTGTTGTTATTTCAATAGATTCTTTTAAAAAACATCCAAAATATGGCAAATTCATCAAGAGACAAAATAAAATAATGGCTCATGATGCGGGTAATAAATGTAAAGAAGGACAGGTTATTGAAATAGTTGAGTCAAAACCTATTTCAAAAAATAAAAGGTTTACTGTTCTTGAAAAATAATAATTAAAAAATCATGATACAACCAAGAACAATAGTAAAAATATCAGATAACTCAGGTGCCAAAATTGGTAGAGTTTTTAAGATACTTGGAAGTTCTAAAAAAAGATGGGCAAAATTAGGAGAAGTTGTAGTTTTGTCTGTTCAAAAAGCAGAACCAAGAAAACAAGTTAAGAAGAAAGATATTTTATACGGAGTTATAGTTAGACAAAAGCAACCTTACAGAAGGGCAGACGGGTCATATATAAGATTCGATGAAAACGCAGTTATAATTGTTGAGAAGGGGAAGAAAGATCCAATAGCGGGAAGAATCTTCGGTCCAGTTCCAAGAGAACTTGTCGACCTCGGTTTCCAGAAGATAGCTTCTTTGGCACCAGAAATAGTTTAGAAGTTAAAAAAGAGTTTATAAAAATTTATGAAAATTAAGAAAGGAGATAACATAATAGTTATAGCGGGTAAAGACAAGGGTAAAACCGGCAAGGTTGTTATGTCTTTTCCTAAGGATAATAAAGTTTTAGTTGAAGGTGTAAATATGCAAAAAAGACACCAGAAAGCTAGAAAATCTGGTACAAAAGGTCAAATTGTTGATAAAGCTATGCCGATAAATGCATCAAATGTTGCAGTAAGCGATAGTGGAAAAGCAGCAAGAGTTGGTAGAAAACTTGTTGGTGATAAATTTGTAAGAATCAACAAAAAGACAGGAAAGGAAATATAATATTGAATATCATGATTTCATTAAGAGAAAAACAAAATAAAGCTTTTGATTCTTTGAAAGATAAGTTGGGTATAAAGAATAAAATGCAATCTCCTAAAATAGAGAAGGTTGTATTAAATTCTGGAACAGGTTCTTTTAAAGATAAGACTAAAGCTAAGATAGTAGAAAGTAGATTAGAAAGAATTACTGGTCAAAAAGCATCGCTTAGACTTGCTAAGAAATCTATCGCTACATTTAAATTGAGAGAAGGTGATCCTGTTGGATACCAAGTTACATTAAGAGGAAAAAGAATGTTTGACTTCTTAAACAAACTTGTTTACATAGCTTTGCCAAGAACTAAAGACTTTAGAGGTTTATCATCAAAAGCTATAGATGATATGGGAAACTTCACAATAGCTATGAAAGAAAACTCAGTTTTTCCTGAAAATACTGATGAAGAATTAAAAGATATCTTCGGTATGTCAGTAACTATAGTTACTTCATTAAAGGATAAACAATCTGCAAAAACTTTCTTTGAATATTTAGGATTTCCATTTAAGAAAGAAGAAGAAGCTAAAAAAGGTAAAAGATAAAATCAAAAAAACCGCTAAAAAGCGGTTTTTTTGATTTATTAATCTTATATATTTTTAATTATAAAATAATAAGAGAAAATATAACCAAATTGACTGCAAAAAGATTTGACTTTTTAATAACTTCTTGCTAATATGTCCTGACTAGCTTTTTAAAAGCTTTTTATTTAATTATGGCTAAAAAATCAGTAATAGCAAGATCAAACAAAGAACCAAAGTTCGCTTCAAGAGTAGTGAGAAGATGTTTTAGATGCGGAAGAAAACATGGCTACATGAGAGACTTTGATTTATGTAGAATTTGTTTTAGAGAGTTTGCTAATCAAGGAAAAATTCCTGGTATTAAAAAATCATCATGGTAACAGATAAAATTGGAGATTTAATAATCAAGTTGAAGAACGCAGGTGCTGTCAGAAAAGAAAGCATTTCTGTTTATAGTTCAAAAATCAACGATGCAGTTTTGAATGTACTAGTTAAAGCTGGTTATGTTCAATCTGTTTCAAAGAGAAAGAATAGCAGAATGTTGGATGTTATTTTGTCTTACAAATCAGATAAAAGTTCAAAAATAACAGGAGTTCAAAGAATTTCTAAACCATCAAGAAGAGTATATACAAAATATTCAGATATCAAATCGTTTAAAAATGGTTATGGTTCAACTGTACTTTCTACACCTTTGGGTCTATTAGTAGATAAAGAAGCAGTCAAACAAAAAGTCGGTGGTGAATTGTTGTTTAAAATTTGGTAGTTATATAAAAATATGTCAAGAATAGGAAAAAAAGGAATAGATATTCCAGAAAAGGTTGAAATAAAAAATGATGGTAATGTTGTTACTGTTAAAGGACCTTTGGGTGAATTAAAAAGAGAATTTAAGAAAAATATAACTATCTCTGTTGTAGATAATAAAATAGAACTTAAGCCAGTTAAAGAAACTTTAGAAAACAATGCTCTTTGGGGAACATATACTTCTCATATAAAAAATATGGTGGAGGGTGTTACAAAAGGATACACTAGAAGACTTATAGTAGAAGGTATCGGATATAGAGCAGATGCAACTCCAACAGATATAACTTTTAAAGTTGGTTTCTCTCATCCAGTGAAGGTTGCTATACCAAAAGAGATTAAATTAACATCAGAAAAAGGTTTAGTAACAATAACCGGTATAGACAAAGAACTTGTAACACGTTTTGCTTCAGAACTTAAAGCAATTAAGAAACCAGAACCATATAAAGGTAAGGGTATAAGATTTGAAGATGAAGTTATAAGAAGAAAAGAAGGAAAGAAAACAGCTTAGTAAAATTTATTAAAAATGAAAAACACAAACGAGAAAAAAATAAAAATACAGACAAGACACAAAAGAATCAGAGCAAAGATTTCTGGTACTTCTGCTGTTCCTAGATTATCTGTTTATAGATCAAATACTTGTGTTTATGGACAAATAATAGATGATACTAAGAATTCAACTTTAGTAGCTTTTTCTGCTGATAGAGTAAAAGGTAAGGGGTTAATGGAGAGATCTTTTAGCGCTGGTAAAGAGATTGCTAAATTAGCAATGGAAAAAGGTATTAAGAGTGTTGTTTTTGATAGGGGTGGTTTTATATATACAGGTAAAATTAAATCTTTTGCAGATGGCGCAAGAGAAGGTGGACTAAAATTTTAATAAATAGATATGGATACAGAAAATAAAGTCAATAATACAAGTGCTACAGTTTCTACAAATACAGAAGCTGGAAAAATGGATAAAAAACCAGTTGGTTTTCAACCAAGAAGACCTTTTTCTGGTCAAAAAGGTTTTTCTCCTAGATCAAAAAATCCTAGAAGAAATGGTCCAGCTAGAGTAGAAAGAGCTAAACCAGAATTCGAACAAAAGATTTTGAATATAAGAAGAGTTACTAGAGTTACTTCTGGAGGAAAAAGACTTAATTTTAGTGTTTACGTTGTTGCGGGGGATAAAAAGGGTAAGGTTGGTGTTGGTACAGGAAAAGCAAATGATACATCAGTTGCTATAGATAAAGCTTACAGAAATGCAAAGAAAAATATGTTCCACTTGAATCTTACAAAGGACATGTCTATCCCTCATGAAGTTTCAGCAAAGTATTGTAGCGGCAGAGTTGTAATCATGCCAACTCCTGGAAGAGGTAACAATGCTGGTAGTGCTGTTAGAAACGTAATTGAACTTGCAGGTATAAAAGATGTTACAGCTAAAATAATTTCACCTTCAAAGAATAAATTGAATATGGCAAGAGCAGCGGTTTTGGCTTTATCTGTTTTTGATAAAAAGAAATTTGTAGGTAAAGTTTCTGAATCAAAAGAAGAAATTAAGAAATAATATAAAAACATGCAGATACACAATTTAAAAAGAAAAACAGAAAATAAGAAAACCCCTATAGTTGGTAGAGGTGGAAAAAGAGGTAAAACTTCTGGTAGAGGAGGTAAGGGTCAAACAGCTAGAGCTGGACACAAGGTAAGACCAGAAATGAGAGACCTTATTAAAAGAATACCTAAACTTAGAGGATATGCTTTTAATTCTTATGCTGAAAGAACTTCACCTGTAAACTTGTCAGCTATTGAATTAGTTTTTTCTAATAATGATTCAGTAACTCCTTCTACACTTGTAGAAAAGGGTATCGTTGAAAAAAGAAATGGTAAGTTACCTAAAGTTAAAATTCTTTCTATGGGTGATTTAACTAAAAAAGTTAATATCTCTGGATGTTTAGTTTCTGCAACTGCAAAAGCAAAAATAGAAAAAGCTGGTGGATTGGTAAAATAAAAATATGAATTTCTGGAGTAAAATAAAATTAGTTTTTCAAGATAAGTCTCTAAGAAGCAGAATATTGTTTGTAGCTGGAGCTCTTGTTATATCTAGATTACTTGCCTCTATACCTATTCCTGGTATTGATATCGCCAAATTAAACTCTTTCTTTGCTGGAAGTGAATTTTTTGGTTTTCTAAATCTTTTTTCTGGAGGTGGTATGAGTAAATTGTCTATAGTTATGCTTGGTGTTGGCCCATATATTACAGGATCTATTATCATGCAACTTTTGACTATGATGTCACCAAAATTGAAAGCTATGTATCAAGAAGAGGGTGAAGCAGGTAGAAGAAAGTTTTCACAATATTCAAGAATTATTTCTGTTCCAATAGCAATGGTACAAGGCTTCGGTTTCTTGACCTTACTTGCAAAACAAAATGTAATAACAGGATTCACTCCTGTGGAAATGATAGTTAATTTAGCTATTATTACTGCTGGTTCAGTTATACTTATGTGGATAGGTGAGCTTATGACAGAATTCGGAATAGGAAATGGTACTTCAATGCTTATTTTTGCAGGTATTGTTTCAAGTCTACCAACTTCTTTAACTCAAATGGGGGCTGCCTTTAGTGTTTCAGATATACCTATGTATATTTTGTTTGCAGTTGTATCACTTGTTGTCATATATGCAGTTGTATTCATTACAGAAGCAGAGAGACCAATACCTGTAACTTATGCAAAAAGAGTTAGAGGATCAAAAGTCTTTGGTGGTGTTTCTACGTATTTACCATTAAGAGTAAATCAATCTGGTGTTATTCCAATAATTTTTGCGATGTCTATACTTTTGTTCCCTCAGATGATTTTTAAGTTTATATCTCAAATAGCTACAAATGAAACAATAAAATCAGTTGCAACTTCATTGAATGCCTTTGTATCAAACTATTGGGTTTATGGAATATCATATTTCTTCTTAGTGTTTTTGTTTACATATTTCTATACAGCTGTTACTTTTGATCCAGATGCAATATCAAAAAACTTACAACAAAACGGTGCATTTATTCCTGGTGTAAGACCTGGTCAATCAACTTCAGAATATATAGCAAAAGTTTTAACAAGGATTACTTTAGTTGGCGCTGTGTTTCTAGGTTTGATTGCTGTTTTACCTCTTATAATAAAATCAGTTACTGGTATCACTTCTATTGCGATTGGAGGAACAGCATTACTTATCGTGGTTTCTGTGGTGATTGATCTCATAAAAAAGATTGAAGCACAGATAACAATGAGAGAGTACTAGATAAGTAAAAAGTCAAAAGTAAAAAGTTCATAAAATAAATTAAAAACAAAAGAACAGTCTCGCAAAGCGAAACTGTTCTTTTGTTTAACTAGAACCAAAAAAATACTTATGATATAATCTTCGCATGTTTAATATATTTAAGAAAAAAGAAGAAAAAATGACAGAACCAAAAGCTTTTATTTTTATTGGAAGATCTGGATGTGGAAAAGGTACTCAAGTTGAACTTTTTAAAAAGATTCTTGAAGAAAAAACTGGATTAAAAGATATTCATGTTGAAACGGGTGCTTTTTTTAGAAAGTTTATACAGGGTGATGGGTATACACAAGAACTTACTAAACAAGTTTTAAACACTGGTGGACTTATGCCAGAATCTTTTGTTATAGGTCTCTGGGTTAGTCATCTTATGAATAACTTTACTGGTAAAGAGAATTTAATTTTTGATGGTGCTCCTAGAAAACTTCAAGAAGCTATACTTTTAGATGGAACATTAAATTTTTATGGTGTTAAAAACTATAAAGTTATTTATGTTAATGTAAGTAAAGATTGGGCATCAAAAAGACTGTTAGCTAGAGGAAGAAAAGATGATACAGAAGAAGGTATAAGTAAAAGAATGGCTTGGTTTGAAAATGATGTTATACCTTGTGTAGATTATTTTAGAAAAAATACCAATTGTGAAGTTGTGGAAATAAATGGAGAACAAAGTATCGAAGATGTTCACAAGGAATTGATGAATAAAGTTTTTAATCAGTAAAAATATCCCCGTCCAAAAGACGGGGTTTGATTTTTAGTATTTAAGGGGTATAGTTTATCTATGATAAGAATTAAGACAAAAGAAGAAATAGAAATTTTAAAAGAAGGGGGAAGACGTCTAGCTTTGATATTGCAGGAAGTTTCTAGGGTTGTAAAACCTGGAGTTTCTACTTTTGATCTTAATAAATTAGCTCATAGTTTAGCCGTTGATAATGGTGATTATCCGTCTGTTTTAAATTATAAACCTAGAGGTGCAAAGAGAGCATATCCTGCTTCAATATGCATTTCTGTAAACGATGAAGTTGTTCACGGTATACCAAATGAAAATCCTAAAATTTTAAAAGAAGGAGATATAGTTTCTCTTGATATGTGTCTTACACATAAAAATATGGTAACTGATTCTTCTATAACTGTACCTGTCGGGAAAATAGATCCAATAGCAGAAAAACTTTTAAGGGTTACAAAAGAAGCTTTAAACGCAGGTATAAAAGCAGCAAAAGGAAATAAACATATTGGTGATATAGGTTACGCGGTTGAAAGAGTTGCAAAAGCAAACGGATTTTCTATTGTTGAAGATTTGTGTGGACACGGAGTTGGTTATAGTGTTCATGAAGATCCTTATGTTCCAAATTATGGTGAGAGAGGTAGAGGAGAAAAACTAAAACCAGGTATGGTTATATGTATAGAGCCAATGTTAAATGAGGGTGGAAAAGATATTTTTTTGGAAGATGATGGTTACACATATAAAACAAATGATGGTTCGAGAAGTGCTCACTTTGAACACACTATTGTTATTACGAGTGGTGATCCAGAGATTATAACTAAGATTTAAGATTGTTATTTATTTTTCAGCCATGTTATAATTTTTGTTAGTTATGGCAGAAAGTTTTTCTAATTTTGAACAAAAATTTAAAACTCCAGAAGAAGAGTTAGATTTTTTGCGTAAAGAAGTCTCTAGAAAAGAAAAAGAACTTTTAGAAGATGGAAATATAGTAAATAAAGAAAAATTACTAAACGAAAAAATAGAGGAGTACAGAAAAACTGAAAGTGAACAAATACTTAACAAAGATTATATTATTCCAGAAAAAGAATTAAACTCTATAGTGTTGGAGCTTAGTCCAGAAAGTCATGATTCAAAGATTTCAGAACTTATAAATATTTTACAAGACAAAGGAGTGTTCAATACTTTGTCTGTTATAGGCCGTTTAAAAGATCCACACTTGGAAGATGATTTTCATAGATTTCTTGTTCAATATATTAAAGCTGGTTTCCCTGTATCTAATATAAAAGAAAAAAGTCCTATCTTTAAGTCTTTGAAAATGACTTTGTTTGAAGTTTCTTTACCAGAAGTTTACGAAGACGAACAAAAAGGTAAAAATCTAAAAGAAATAATCTCTAAGATGGAGCAGTTTTACTCTGGTATGTTTTCTGTGGCTAGTGATGAAAAAGATGGTTCCGGTTATTTTGTTCTCGAACTTGCAAATTCAAATAATAGTAATGAAATAGTTTTTTATATTTCTGTTCCTGATTCTAAAAAAATACTTTTTGAAAAACAGTTAGTATCTATTTTTCCGAATGTTAGGGTTCTTGAAAAGAAAGATGATTACAATATTTTTAATGAGGGAGGGGATTATGTTGGCTCCTATGCAGAGTTTTCCGCAAATGATATTCTCCCAATAAAAACATATGATCAATATGATTATGATCCTTTGAAAATTATATTAAACAGTTTTTCGAAAGTTGATAAAGAAACTGAAGGGGCAGCAATACAAATAATCGTAAAACCATCTAGGGTAGAAAAAATGTCTTTCTTTAAAAGGGTTCTTAAGGAGATGGAAAAAGGACTAAAATTTAAAGATGCTTTGAAAAAAGCTGATAGTTCTTTCTTAAATATCTCCCAGCAAGTTTTTAGGGAAATATTTTTCTCAAATAAAAAAGATGAGAAAAAAGATGATTCGTCATTATCGAATCAGGTTCCTATAGAAAATATAAAAAATAAAATTAGCAGTCCTCTTGTAGATATAAACATAAGGGTCATGGCATCTTCGAATACACATGAAGAAGCAGATGCTATATTGTCTGATATAGAATCAGTTTTCAATCAATTTGAAAATACGACTGGAAATAAAATAAAATTTAAAAGAGTTTTTGGTAAAGATTTGTTAAAAATGTCTAGAGATTTTTCTTTTAGATTATTTAATTTTTCTAAGAGCATAACTTTAAATCTTAAAGAACTTACAACAGTTATACATTTACCGGAGATAGATTCAAAAGTAAATTCTCAGCTTAAACAGACAAAGGCGAATACAGCTCCTGCTCCTATGGATTTATCAGACCAAGGTATTCTTCTTGGTATAAATAAGTTTAGAGGTATTGATACTGAAATAAAAATAACCCCAGAGGATAGATTGAGACATTTTTATGTTATAGGACAAACTGGTACAGGTAAAACCACATTGTTGAAGACAATGATAAGACAAGATATTTTAAATGGTGATGGAGTGTGTATGATTGACCCTCATGGTTCTGATATACAAGAAGTTCTTTCTTATATACCAAAAGAAAGGTATGAAGATGTTATTTATTTTGATCCAAGTTATGTGGAGAGACCGATGGGATTGAATATGCTTGAGTACGATGTAAGATTTCCAGAACAAAAAACTTTCGTTGTGAATGAGATGATGTCGATCTTCAATAAACTTTTTGATATGAAGACTGCTGGTGGCCCGATGTTTGAACAATATTTTAGAAATGCAACTATGCTTGTTATTGAAGATCCTGAGACAGGATGTACTCTACTTGATGTATCGAGAGTTTTGGCTGATAAAACTTTCAGACAGTTGAAACTTTCAAGATGTAAAAATCCTATAGTTGTTCAATTTTGGAAAGAAATTGCAGAGAAGGCTGGTGGCGAAGCGTCTCTTTCAAATATAGTTCCTTATATTACTTCAAAGTTTGATGTGTTTTTATCAAACGAAATAATGAGACCAATTGTTGCTCAAGAAAAATCATCTTTTAATTTTAGAGAAATTATGGATGATAAAAAGATTTTGTTGGTAAATCTAGCCAAAGGAAGACTCGGAGATGTAAACTCAAACCTTTTAGGTCTTATAATTGTAGGTAAACTTCTTATGGCTGCTTTATCTAGAGTGGATTCTTTTGGAAAAGAGTTACCACCTTTTTATCTTTATATAGATGAATTTCAAAATGTTACTACAGATTCTATTTCTACAATTCTTTCTGAAGCTAGAAAATATAAATTATCATTAACGATTGCTCATCAGTTTATAGCGCAATTAGATGAAAAGATAAAAGATTCTGTCTTCGGTAACGTTGGTTCAATGTCCGTCTTTCGTGTAAGTTCTGAAGATTCTGAATATTTAGAAAAACAATTTGCTCCAGTATTTTCTGCAAAAGATTTAATGAATGTAGATAATCATAATTCTTTTGTAAAGATGTTGTCGGGTGGAAGGCCGGTTAAACCTTTTAGTATGGAAACGAATTTACCACCTAGGGGGACAAAAATATTATTAGATAAGATAAAAGAATTATCATATCTAAAATATGGAAAAGATAGAGAAGAAGTTGAGAATATAATAATGGAAAAATACAAAAAACCGGAAGTTAAAATTGATGTTCCTTCAGTTCAAAAAATATAAAATTACTTCAATTTTTATTTGAATATGCTATCATATTGCTTAATTATTAATTGTAAAAAAAAGAAATGAAAAACGAAAAAACTTTGGTAATAATAAAACCGGATGGAGTGCAAAGATCGCTTATAGGAGAAATAATAAAAAGATTTGAAAGGGTTGGTTTAAAGATAGTAGCATTAAAAATGTTTGTTCCAGCTGCTGAACAAGTTAGAAAACATTACACCGTTGACCCAGAGTGGATAAGAAAAGTGGGAGAGAAATCTATAGCAGGATATGAAAAGAAAGGACTTACTCCTCCTACAAACAATCCAGTTGAAATAGGAGAAAAAGTTTTGGAGAATCTTACAAAATATATGTCTAGTGGACCTGTAGTTGGTATGGTTTTACAAGGAGTTCATGCTGTTGGTATTGTTAGAAAAATAGTTGGAGGAACAGAACCACTTACTTCAGATGTTGGAACAATAAGGGGTGATTTCGTTTTAGATTCTTATCAAATTTCTGATACAGATGGTAGACCAATAAGAAATTTGATCCATGCTTCTGGAAATACAGATGAAGCAAACGCAGAAATTAATCTTTGGTTTAATGAAAATGAAGTTATAAAATATAGACATATACAAGATGAAATCCTATATGATGTAAATCTTGATGGTATATTAGAATAAATATATATATATAATGGTTGTTAAAAAAGCTAGGTAATACATATCTTTTTTAGTGCTCGTAAAAAGAATCTTAAATAAGTTTAAAAATCGCTTGACTTTATTTTGTTTTCGGCTATACTCTTCCTTACACAGATATGTTGAATAGAAACCAATTTTTAAATCGGAAAGTATAGTCAGCACCTTTAGATGTTGTCTTTACTAGCCGCAAGAAAAAGCGGTTTTTTTATCGGAAAGATTGAAACTTGATAATTAAATTCTGTCATAGTATCACCAATTTGTTACCGGAAGGTGACTTGGGTCTTTTATAGATACTATAGACAGGCAGGTGAATCAATCAAATTTTTTTTGAAGAGAATTTGAATTGATTAAATACGTTATAAAGAATTAATTCTATATAACAGATTAAAACAAATTTATGTTTGCATTAATTTGCAATCATGAAATATTGTGGTTTTTAAATTTCCTAATGGGAAATTTAAGAGCGTATGGTGGATGCCTTGACTCTAATAAGCGATGAAGGACGTAGCGTAGCTGCGATAAGCTTCGGGGAAGTGCCTAGCAACTTTTGATCCGGAGATTTCCGAATGGGGAAACCCATCCAATTTATTGGATACCTTTATGCTTGACATAAGGTGCATACCCAGGGAAGTAAAACATTTCAGTACCTGGAGGAAAATAAAACAATTTCGCGTAAGCGAAAACATTTCCTTAGTAGCGGCGAGCGAAAAGGAAACAGCCCAAACCTCTCACTAACTTTGTACATAATTTTTTGTGTGTAAAGTTAGTGAGGGGTGTAGTAAGGTAGCAACGTCATTTTTAAATGAGAAAAGTTACAAAATATTTTGTTAGCAGAATCTGCTGGGAAGCAGAACCCTAGGAGGTAATAGTCCTGTAAGCGAAAACAAAATGTCTTTTTTGTTGTTATTCTTGAGTACCTCAGGACACGAAAAGCTTGAGGGAACCCGCCGGAACTAACCGGTAAGGCTAAATATTATTAGAGATCGATAGTGAACTAGTACCGTGAGGGAAAGGTGAAAAGTAGCCCGGTGAGGGCAGTGAAATAGACCTGAAACCATACGCTTACAAGGAGTCGGAGCGGGCAGCACATTGTATGTGATGTTCATAAATTTAGAATATAAATTTAAAATTATTAATTTATCTCTGATAAGTTAATGTTTTTATTTTTTGACTTCTTGATTTGTGAACATCGTATATAATGTGCTGTCCGTCACGGCGTGCCTATTGAAGAATGAGCCAACGAGTTGATGTATGAAGCAGGCTAAGCCCTTTGCCGGGTGGAGCCACAGGGAAACCGAGTGTGAATAGCGCGTTTGTTTTATACATCAGACCCGAAACGAGAGCGAGCCTATCTTGAGCAGGATGAACCTCTGAGAAATCAGAGGGGAGGTCCGAACCGATTAGCCGTGCAATACTACCGGATGACTTGAGATAAGAAGTGAAAAGCTAACCGAGCCTCGTAATAGCTGGTTCTCTCCGAAATAGCTTTTGGGCTAGCGTCTAATGTACCTTTTGGGGGTAGAGCACTGGAAGGTCTCGACAGGTGGAAACATCGCGAGACCTATCAAACTCCGAATACCAAAAGTAAATTGTTAGGCAGTTAGACTGTGGAGGCTAAGCCCCATGGTCAAAAGGGAAACAGCCCGCATCTAAATTTAAGGTCCCTAAATTCATGTTAAGTACACTTAAGGTGGTAATTTTTCTCAGACAGTAAGGAGGTTGGCTTAGAGGCAGCCATCCTTTAAAGATAGCGTAACAGCTCACTTACTAAGAGATTTTGCGCCGCAGATAATCGGGGTTAAACATGATACCGAAACTTAGGACTATATTCTTTTTCGAAAGAATGTATTGGTAGGAGAGTATTCAACTCTGCGATGAAGCCAAAGGGGTGACCCATGGTGGAGCGTGTTGAAGTAAGAATGTTGGCACAAGTAACCGCAATGTAGGTGAGAATCCTACACGCCGAAAAACCAAGGTTTCCTTCGCGATGATAATCAGCGAAGGGTTAGTCGGGCCTAAGTGGATGGCGATAGCCGCACACGATTGGACACATGGTTAATATTCCATGACTTTTATATCTTGCGATGGAGGGACGAAGTTTAGTATGCTATGCCCATTATTGGATTTGGGTATGTGCTGTAATTGTGATTTCTAGGTAAATCCGGAAGTCTTCCTTAAATGGTAAATGAAAGCAGAAAATAAATTCTACGGTTCGCCGTGGGAAATATAGCAAAGCAAATTTCCGAGAAAAACTTCTAAGCTTAAATTTATAAAAACCGTACCGTAATCCGACACAGGTGGTTAGCTCGAGTAGAGTAAGGCGAACGAGTGATAGATCTTCAAGGAACTCGGCAAAAAAGCAGCCGTAAGTTCGCGATAAGGCTTGCCCATATTTATATGGGTAGCATCAAAAGCATCCCTGCCAACTGTTTATCAAAAACACAGCTCCCTGCGAACTCGTAAGAGGATGTATAGGGGGTGACACTTGACCAATGCCAGAAGGTCAACCAACGGCGTTGCCATCCGCAAGGGTGGTGGTGACTGTTGTAAGCCCTGGTGAATGTCGGCCGTAACTATAACGGTCCTAAGGTAGAGAATTCATTTTAATGAATTCTCTAGGACTGGGACTGTTAGAAATTATAGGTCTTGATAAACTAAAAAATATTACACATAAGCTATCTACTATACCGTAATGTATAGTTAGTCCAAACATGGTTGACGAGAGACCAACGCCATGCACCCGATCTTTTTAAAGAGGGTGAAGATAGAGTCCAACTGTGAGGAATAGTTGAGCGAAATTCCTTGTCTGGTAAGTTCAGACGCGCTTGAATAGTGTAATGAGTGGGGAACTGTCTCGAAGATCAGCTCGGTGAAAATGCAATACCGGTGAAGATGCCGGTTACCTGCAGTTAGACGAAAAGACCCTAGAAGCTTTACTGCAACTTGATATTGAGTATATGTTTTGAATGCGTAGTGTAGGTGGGAGGATTTGAAGTTTACCTTTCGGGGTAGATGGATCCGTCAGTGAAATACCACTCTTTCTGAATATATATTCTAATCTTTGAGGAAAAAACTCATAGAAACAGTATCTGGTGGGTAGTTTTAGTGGGGCGCTACCCTCCCAAAAAGTAACGGAGGGGCCTATTAAGGTCGGCTAGGCGCGAATGGAAACCGTGCCGATAGTGTATTGGCAAAAGCCGGCTTGACTGCGAGATGTACTAATCGAGCAGGTGCGAAAGCAGAGCAAAGTGAACCGACGGTCCGTGTTAGACGCGGCCGGAGATTATCGGACAAAAGCTACTCTAGGGATAACAGGCTAGTTCCGCCTAAGAGTTCATATCGACGGCGGAGTTCGGCACCTCGATGTCGGCTCATCTTATCCTGGGGGTGGAGAAGCTCCCAAGGGTATGGCTGTTCGCCATTTAAAAAGATACGCGAGCTGGGTTCAAACCGTTTAGAAGGCAAAATTTGTCTTTTAGACAGTTTGAATCCCACGAGAGATTAATTATTTTCGTTTAAAAAACTCATAAAAGATTGAGAAATTTTGTTATGAGTATAAAAGATAGAAAGACACAATCAAATCACGGCGGTCTAATATTTAAAAAATATTATGATTAAGTTGATTAATATCGGTGGAGTCCTAATGGGATAATACCGAGGGAAGTTTATTATTTATAATAAATACCCGTAGAGACTAAACATCAACAATGCGAAAGCATTAAGCTATAGTCCATTGCAATGAGTAATCATTGATAACAAGCGTGAGACAGGTTGGTCTCCTATCTACTGCAGGCGTAGAATTTTGAGGGGATTTGACTTTAGTACGAGAGGACCGAGTTGAACGTACCTCTGGTCTATCTGCTGTTCCTGCCAAGGGCAACGCAGAGTAGCTATGTACGGAACGGATAAACTCTGAAAGCATCTAAGAGTGAAGCCGTCCCCAAGATTAGAATTCGTTTGAGGACCCTAGGAGATGACTAGGTGATAGGTTGTAGTTGTAAGCACAGTAATGTGTTCAGACGAGCAATACTAATTATCCGATTCTTATTAGGAAATTTAAAAATACACATTTACCCGTCAATTTTTATTGAACAGGGGTTTGTTTTAATCTGTTATGTGGGATGAATTTTCATTTCACGCATAAAATATGTTGAATATTTTGTTCTGGTGGTTTGTCGCAGGGGTTACACCTGATCTCATTCCGAACTCAGAAGTTAAGGCCTGTTGAGGCGATGATACTCTCTCTGAAGGGGAAAGTAGCTAGCCGCCGGAACAAAGTATTTAACTGAAAAACATCCTCACGGGTGTTTTTTTATTGTCTTTATTTTTTAATATAAAAATACTGGATACTGTATACAAAATACTATATACTGTATACATGTCTTGGGCACAAAGAAGAAAAGCTAGTTATATATTGGGTTTTTTACTTTTTATTCTTATAATATTAAGTTTTGTATTTTTTAAATTCTTTAATAAATTACCTACATGTTCAGATAAAGTGCAAAATCAAGGTGAATTGGGTGTGGATTGTGGTGGTCCTTGTACTATTTTGTGCAGGGCTCAATATGTTGATCCAAAAGTGTTATGGACTAGATGGTCTAAAATAAAAAATTCTGGTTTATATAATGTTCTTGTTTATGTACAAAATTCAAATATTGGAATAGGCTCATATAATGCTCCTTATTCTATTGATATATATGATAGAGATAATATTATTCTTTATCATAAAGATGGTTTAACTTATATCCCACCAAGTAATAATTTTACGGTATTTGAAAGTGATATAAACTTAAATGATAAGATACCAGCTAGAATAGATTTTACTTTTTCTAATAATTTTGTGTGGCAAAAGATTGAAAACCAAGAATTAAACATTGTTTCTTTAGAGAAAAATTTATATGATGAGGATACAAAACCAAAATTAAATGTTGTTTTAAAAAATAAAACCTTAGAAGATATAAGAAATATTGAATCTGTTGCTATACTTTATGATGAATATTCAAATGCTGTTGCTTTTTCAAGAACAAAAGTAGATTTATTGCCTAAAAATAACACCGAAAATATTATTTTTACTTGGCCAGAGAAATTTGAAAATAAGATTTTTAAAATAGAGATAATATCTAAGGTTTTGAAAAAATAATGTCTATTTTTTTTTCTAATAAAACAGAACTATTTTCAAAAATATTTAAAATAGATTGGATATTATTTTTCTCTATTTTAGCGATTAACTTTTTAGGCCTAGTGACAATGATGTCTTTTGAAAGTGGTGATAAATATTTTACTAAACAAATATTATGGATGTTGTTTTCTATAATAGTTTTTTTTGTTTTAAGTAACTTTGACTATAGATTTTTGAAAAAAACAAAAGTTGTTGTTTTAATTTTTATTTTTTCTGTACTTATTTTGTTGGTACTTTCTGTTATCGGACATACAGCAAAAGGAGCACAAAGTTGGTTCAGTATTGGAGGTGTATCTTTCCAACCTTCAGATCCTATTAAAATAGCTATGATAATTTTGTTATCAAAATATTTTTCCAGGAGGCATGTTGAGATTGCAAATATAAGACATATTTTTGTATCTGGATTTTATGCGTTTGTTATTTTTACTTTAGTCTTTTTACAACCGGACTTTGGTTCCGCTTTAATTATTTTTCTAATTTGGTTTGGTATGATCCTTGTATCTGGTATATCTAAAAAACATCTTTTGTTAGTTTTTATTCTGGGCTCAGTAGTATTTTCTGGCTTGTGGGTATATACATTAAAAGATTATCAGAAGAAAAGAATCGTAAATTTTATTCATCCACTAGCAGATATAAGAGGCTCTGGCTATAATGCGTACCAGGCTACGATTGCCGTTGGTTCAGGACAATTATTAGGAAAGGGAATAGGTTATGGTACACAATCAAAACTTCAGTTTTTGCCTGAATATAAAACAGACTTTATTTTCGCTGCTTTTGCTGAAGAATGGGGTTTTGTTGGTGTGTTATTACTTTTTATTATTTTTAGTATTTTTATTTGGAGAATAATAGTCAATGCTTATTATGGTTCAACAAATTTTGAAATGTTGTTTGGACTTGGTCTTGCTATTATGTTTATAAGTCACTTTATTATTAATGTCGGTATGTGTTTGGGGCTAATGCCTGTCACAGGTATAAATTTCCCTTTTATGAGTTATGGAGGAACAAATATTTTATCTTCTTTTATTGGGTTAGCTATTCTTATGGGTATGAGAAAATACAGAAGAGATGTTCATAAAGATGTTATTAAAAATGAATTTTGTGGATATTAAAAAAACTTCTCGGTTAGAGAAGTTTTTTAATTAAGGAGTTACATCGTAACACAGATCTTTTGCGTTTGTTGTACCGTCACATTTTAAGGAACTTCCCTGAAAATTTTCGTTTGTATCTGAATCAGAACCTAAGACTTTATTATCTTCTCTTTCTAGTGGAATTCCTAGATGGTATGACTGGCATCTGATGTTCGATATATCACAAGAGTTTCCGTAATATTTTATATCTTTATGTATTGATTCTATATACTCGCTTAACTGATTACTGCTAATCAGGTTAGGGAAGTATCCTTTTTCTGTAACATACATTTGTAATGCTTTTCTGACTTCTGCAACAGCTCTTATTCTTTCTGTGTCTCTACCTTTTTCTCTGGCATTGCCTAAGTATGAGAAGGTCATAGAAGAGAGAAGGCTGATTATCGATGTTACGACTAAAAGTTCTATCAAAGTAAAACCATATGTCTTTAACATATTTTTTTTATAAAAAATATTTTTATTTTTTTTCGTATTAAACAAGGCTTAAGTTTAATTTAGTGCAAAAAATATTGCCAAAGTAAAACAGATGATTGTAATAACACTCATTGCCAACTTCGCACCTTTTTCATCTTTTGCTAATTTCATCTTTATGATTATATCTGTAAGTTTAGATGTTGGTTCTGAACCTACATCAAAAGATTTATTAAACTCTTTTTCTTCATTAAATTCTAATCCCATATTTTTTAAATAATTACTTTATAATTGTATCATATATTAAATACTTCAAAAGTACTTTTAACCATATTTTCTGTTTTAAAGTCTTTATTTATTTTTTTATTTAGATTTGTGGCTAGAATGTTGGCTTTTTGGGGGGTTCTAATAATATTTAAAATTTTATCTTTTATATCTTCAACGTTTTTAGGTTTAGTAAGTAGTCCGGTTTTTTCATTTTCTATGATTTCTGGTATACCACCGACATCGCTTGCTATGACGGGGACTCGTGCTTTTCCGGCTTCAAGTAATACATATGGTAGCGCTTCTGTAATTGAAGTCAGTGTAAACAAATCAAAAGCCCTTAAGAAAGATGATGCATTTTCTATTTTTCCTAAAATAAAAATTTTATTTGAAGCACCATATTTAACTATATTTTCTTCTAGTTTTTTTCTTTCTTCTCCTTCTCCTATGATTACTAATATTATATTTTCTTTTAATTTTGATACTGCTTCTATAATATATTCCAAACCTTTGTTTTTATGTAATTCTGATATTGTACCAATCCAGATTGTTTTATTTGATATTTTATCTATAACATCAGGTTTTTTAGAAAATATTTTTATTAGAAGACTTTCTCTGGCTAGGTCTTTTGATAGTAAATCTATATCTTGTATTCCGTTATTAATGACTAATATTTTTTTCTTATCTACTTTTATTTGTTTTCTGACAATGTCTGATACGGCGATTGTTTTGTGGCTTAGAAGAACTGTAGATTTTTGTAATAAATAGAAAAATTTTTTCTCAATAAAATTTCTATCTTCATTAAAAACCCATCCATGTGCTGTAAAAATTATTTTTTTAATACCGCACATTCTACCTGCCAAAGCACCCAAGAAACCTATTTTTGAAGAATTCAAATGCACTATGTCTGGTCTCTCTTTTTTAAATAATTTAAATAATTCAAAGAAAGTTTTTATATCTTTAAAAATAGAAATATCTCTCTCGCTATTTATATTAATTGTTTTTACTCCTATTTCTTCGAGTTTTGTTTTTAAATCACCATTACCACCCAGAAAAACAGAAAGGTTAATATCTTTTCTTTTAATCAATTCTCTTGAGATATCAAAAACATATTTTTGAGCTCCACCCCAGTTTGATTTGGTGATACATATAAAAACTTTTTTACTTGCTGATCTCATTATTATAGTGAATTATATAAGAAAAAAAATATTTTGCTATTTTATTACATGCTTTATTTTTTAAAGAAAAAGTTGTATAATATAAATATAGGTTATGTTTGTATTTAATAAGAAAGAACCATTCCTTCTGCTTTTAGGCGACACTGTTGTGTTCATTTTTTCTTTGTGGTTTTCTCTTTTGTTAAGAAACCTTTCTATTCCAGATATTGATATCTTTTCAAAACACATAGTTCCATTTTCTATCATTTTTATTTTATGGATTTTTGTATTTTTTATTGCCGGTTTATATGATAAATATACAACTATATTAAAGGATAGAATACCGACAATATTGGTAAGCGCTCAGATTATGAATAGCTTTCTCGCTGTTTTGTTTTTTTATTTAATTCCTTATTTTGGAATAACTCCAAAGACAATCCTTTTTATAAATATTATTATTTCAATTCTGTTTATCTATTCATGGAGAATATATGGTCAGATATTTTTTTCTATTAAACATAAAATACCCGCAGTTATCGTTGGAGGAGGAAAGGAGATCGTCGATCTTGAAAAAGAAGTAAATAATAATCCAAGGTCAAATCTTAAATTTAATTTTTTTATAAATCTGGATAATATTTCAGGTTCTGATTTTGTAAGAGAGATACTCGATTTAGTCTATAAAGAAAATATTTCTGTTGTTGTCATAGATTTGAAAGACCCTAGGGTAGATGAAATATTACCACACTTATATAATTTGATTTTTTCAGGTGTTAAGTTTATTGATATTTATAAAGTATATGAGGATACTTTTGATAGAATCCCTTTATCACTTGTAAAATATTCTTGGTTTTTAGAAAACATTTCAATAAAGAAAAGCTCGGGTTTCTCTTTTTTAAAAAGATTTTTTGATATTTTAACATCGATTATGCTTTTGCCTTTTCTTGTGGTTATTATTCCTTTTATTTTTATTCTAATAAAAATAGATGATGGTGGAAAATTATTTTTTATTCAAGAAAGAATAGGTAAGAAAAATAGGATTATAAAAGTTTATAAATTTAGGACGATGAGTAATGAAAAGATTACAAAGATAGGCAATTTTTTAAGAAAGACAAGAATAGACGAACTACCTCAAATCCTAAATGTTTTATCGGGTCAGTTGTCTTTTATAGGACCAAGACCAGAAAAGCCAGATTTGGTTCTTTTGTATGAAAAGGAGATACCTTATTACAATATTAGACATTTGGTTAAGCCTGGTCTTTCTGGTTGGGCTCAGGTATATCAAGATAATCCGCCTAAGTTTAATGTTAACTTCGATGATACCAAGACAAAATTATCTTATGATTTATATTATCTAAAAAATAAATCTATTATTTTGGATCTTAAAATAGCTCTAAGAACAATCGGTTCTATATTATCTAGAAGTGGTAAGTAATCTTTAAAGGATTGCAAAATAGATAAAAACTATTATACTTCGTTTATTATGATTAAGAGAAGATTTTGGGCAATTATACTGTTGTTAGTATCTTTTGCTATCGGATATTTTGTCTATTCGACAGAGAATCCTGTATCAAGGTTCAAATTTAAATTAGGCCTTGATCTTAATGGTGGAACAGAATTAGTTTATAAGGCAGATATTAGTAAGGCATCTTCAACTCCAGCAGAGTTAAAAACTTCTATGGAGACACTTAGAGATGTTATAGAAAGAAGAGTTAATATGTTCGGAGTTTCTGAAGCGATTGTTCGTGTAGAAAGAATTGGACTTACTGGATCAGACAATGAACAACAGCTTATAGTTGAGTTGCCTGGCGTTACTGATATTGATAAAGCTATAGCAATGATTGGAGCAACTCCATCTTTGGACTTTAGACTTGTTGCTAGTGATACAGAAGCTTTGTCTAAAGAAATGGAAAAAGCTACAACACCAGAAGAGCAACAAAATATATCAAACCAAATGTTTGAGTATACTGGTTTAACAGGTAGACTTTTAAAGAAATCTAGACTTGAGTTCAATCAGTCAACGGGTGAAGCTATGGTGTCTCTACAATTCAATGAGGAGGGGGATGCGCTTTTTGCAAAGATAACAAAAGAAAATGTTGGTAGAAATCTCGCTATCTTTTTGGATGGTGATATGAAATCAATGCCGGTTATAAAAGAAGAGATTAAAGGTGGAAACGCAGTAATTTCTGGAAGCTTTGTTGGAAGTGCTGGTATAAAAGAAGCAAGAAAGCTTGTTGATAATCTAAACCTAGGAGCATTACCTGTTCCAATAGAATTAATTTCTACTCAGACTGTAGGAGCTACATTGGGTAGTGAGGCTGTTGCTGCTTCTGTAAATTCTGGTTTTTGGGCATTTATAATAATTGCTATTTTCTTAATACTCTACTATAGATTACCAGGATTACTCGCAGCTATCGCTCTTATTATATATGCGATATTGAACTTGGCATTGTTTAAATTTATACCTGTTACTTTGACAGCGGCTGGTATAGCAGGTTTTATTCTTTCTGTTGGTATGGCTGTAGATGCAAACATTTTGATTTTTGAAAGAATGAAAGAAGAATTAAAGAGGGGGAGAGAATTGGGTGACGCAGTTTCAGAAGGATTCAATAGAGCTTGGACATCTATTCGTGATAGTAATGTATCAAGTATGATAACTGCAGTTATTTTGTATATGTTCTCCAGTACATCAGTTGTAAAAGGTTTTGCTTTAGTATTCTTTATTGGTGTTGCGGTTTCTATGTTCACTGCTATTACAGCGTCAAGAACTCTGCTTCTTGCAATCAAACATGATAATGCTGGTCGAGTATTAAAATTCTTGTTTGGAGGAAAGATTAAATAAATTAAATAATATGTTTATAGTTAAAAATAGAAAAATATTCTACAGTTTGTCAGTTTTGTTTGTTTTATGTTCGGTATTGGCAATATCTTTTTGGGGGCTTACTGCGGGTATAGATTTTAAAGGAGGTTCATCAATAGAGTTTGTGTATTCTGGCGATAGACCAAGTACAGATACAATAAAAACAGAATTGGATAAGTTAAGTTTTAATCCATCTATAATAGGTCTTTATTCAGTTGTACCAGTAGGTGAGAATGGCTATATTCTTAAATTAAGAAACATTACAGAAGAAGAAAGAGTTTCTATCGTTTCTGCAATACCTAAAAATAATTCAGAAATAGAATTTAAAAAAATAAATTCTGTTGGACCGACTCTTGGAACAGAAGCAAAAAATAAATCTGTAGTATCACTTATATTGGTTATACTTTTTATCGTCTTGTATCTTACTTTTGCTTTTAGAAAGGTTTCTAAACCAGTTGCTTCTTGGAAATATGGAGTAATATCTATAATTGCACTTTGTCACGATGTGATAATCCCAACTGGTATCTTTGCAATATTGAGTCATTATTTTAACGGATTCGAAGTTGATACCTTATTTGTAACTGCGATACTTGTTATTCTTGGTTTCTCTGTCCATGACACAATTGTTGTTTTTGATAGAGTAAGAGAAAATCTAAAGAATAATAAAAATACAAAAGAAGAAAAGAGTTTTGAAGAAGTTATCGGTATGAGCATTAATCAAACTTTTATAAGATCTATTAATACTTCATTAACAACACTCTTTGCAGTGCTCGTTGTTTATCTTATCGGTCCAGTAGCTACAAAGAACTTTGCTCTAGTATTGTTGTTCGGTTTATCTTTTGGAACGTACTCGTCAATATTTGTTGCTTCAAACTTACTTGTTACTGTAGAGTCTTGGCAAAAAAACTTTGACCAAAAGTAAAAAGTAATTTATTGAGAAGCCTGCTCCGTAGCTAACTTTTCCCTTTAGAAAAGTTATGGTACTTGGGTGGCAGAAGAAAGGGAAAAAATAAGAAAAATTAAAAACCCGCTTTAAGGCGGTTTTTTAACACCAGGTTTTCTTTACGGTATAGGTGTCCGCCACCGCGGATTTCTAAATACAACTCGCTTCACTCAACTGATTACAGTTTCGTGAACTGATCTCCGTTAGGAAACTTAGGAAAAATTAATTTAAAAAGTCGCGCCCTTTGGGCGTGACTTTTTGTTAATAATAAAAATATATTTTTTTAAAAAAAAATGGTATAATAATTTCATGAAAAATACTGATTATCAATTTTTTGAATTTTGTTTAAACAATAAAAAACAAATAAAATCTGGAATAATTATGTTGGTGATAGCATTCTCATCCTGGTTTATTTGTTTTTTGCTTGATACAAATTGGTTTCAATTTTTATCACCAACTTTTCGAGATTTATTAATTGTTCCATTGATGTTTTTATTTTTTGTGGATTATATATTTTATGGGTTTATGCTTATACCTCTTAATATTTTAAATATTTTATCATCTGGTGATATGCATAATGGACCTATTTTTAATGGTTACTTTGGAGGAAATTTTTTTGAATTACCGTCTCTTACATTTTTGGGATTTGTATTATTTTTATTAATCTGGTTTATAGTTGGTTTCATTATTTCTTATATTAGAAATAAGATTGCTTAATTTTTGTATCTTTTATTTTACTTTATTATTAAAATAATGTTGAAAAATAAGGGTATAATAAAAATAGTACTGGGTCAGTAAAATATATTCGTTAATACTAGTTATTTTGCTTGACTTTAAAATCAGTTTGAGTATAATGACTGAGCTATCCTTTTAAGTAGGGATAGCGTTCTTTTACAACAGAATAAGTACAAGATTATGATCGTACTGTTTTACGAAAACAGTACAAGAATTGTGTGAGTCTAGAATCAATCATTTAAGAAAGACTTCGGTCTCGTTTTAAATGATATAAATTAAAATATTGTTTTTTCTTTTGTTCCGTTTGAAAGTTTGTTTTACAAATTTTCATGCAGTAACTTTTTAAGATACTGTATCCGAATAAAAATTTTAAACTGCTTTTTAAGCAGACAAATTTTATTTTAGAGTTTGATCCTAGCTCAGGATGAACGCTGGCGGCGTGGATAGGGCATGCAAGTCAAGGGGGCTCGCAAGAGCAACCGGCAGACGAGATAGTATAAAGTAGGTTACGAACCCAAAAGTCAGGAATAGCCTGTCGAAAGATAGGGTAATACTTGATGGTCCGTATGCGAATTTTGAACAGAAAATTTTTTGTGTTTAAAATTCGCATACGGTAAAGATTTATCGCTTTTGGATCGGCCTGCTCGGTATCAGCTAGTTGGTAAGGTAATGGCTTACCAAGGCAATGACGCCTAGGGGACCTGAGAGGGTGACCCCCATCGATGGAACTGAGACACGGTCCATACACCTACGGGTGGCTGCAGTCGAGAATATTCGACAATGGGCGAAAGCCTGATCGAGCGACGCCGCGTGGAGGAAGACGTACTTCGGTATGTAAACTCCTTTTGTAGACTAGTAAATTTTGAACAGTCTAAGAATAAGAGGTTGCTAAACTCGTGCCAGCAGCAGCGGTAATACGAGTGCCTCAAGCGTTATCCGGAATTATTGGGCGTAAAGGGTGTGTAGGTGGTTTTGTTAGTCTTCTGTCAAATTTCTCAGCTTAACTGGGAACTCGCAGAGGAAACGGCAAGACTGTAGAGGGTGCGAGGGGTCTGTGGAACTCTAGGTGTAGCGGTGAAATGCGTTGATATCTAGGGGAACACCAAAAGCGAAGGCAGCAGACTGGAGCATTCCTGACACTGAAACACGAAAGCGTGGGTAGCGAATGGGATTAGATACCCCAGTAGTCCACGCCCTAAACTATGTTTTCTAGGTTTTCGGAGTATCGACCCTCTGAGAGCCACAGCTAACGCGTTAAGAAAACCGCCTGGGTAGTACGGCCGCAAGGCTAAAACTCAAAGGAATAGACGGGGACTCGCACAAGCAGAGGATCATGTGGTTTAATTCGATGGTAAACGAAGAACCTTACCAGGGTTTGAAACCCAGTTGAAGTTATTTGGAAACTTATAACGTCCGCAAGGACAATTGGGCAGGTGATGCATGGCCGTCGTCAGTTCGTGGTTTGAATTGTTCCCTTAAGTGGGGTAACGAACGCAACCCTCGTTGCCTGTTATATATGTCAGGCGAGACTGCCCAGCCTTGTGAGCACGAAAAATATTTTTCGCGAGCACTAGGCTGGGAGGAAGGCGAGGATGACGCCAGGTCAGCATGTCCCTTTGATACCCTGGGCTACACACGTGATACAATGGATATTACAACGCGATGCGACGAAGAGATTCTGAGCCAATCGTAAGAAAGATATCCTAAGTTCGGATTGAAGTCTGCAACTCGACTTCATGAAGCTGGATTTGCTAGTAATCACAGGTCAGCCATACTGTGGTGAATACGTTCTCGAGTCTTGTACTCACCGCCCGTCAACTCAAGGGAGCCAGGAATACCCGAAACCAGCGCTAGTCGTTGTCTACGGTAAGTTTGGTGACAGGGAGTAAGTCGTAACAAGGCACGGGTAGCGGAAGCTGCTCGTGGAATTTTTCAAATCGAACACGTCAAGGTTATGCCGAGCATAATGTCTGACTGATCGGTCGGTTTCGAGTGCCTCAATTGAGCATTCGAAAGTTTGTGTAAACTCAAAATTACACTATACAGTGGGAAAGACCACACCATCCATTAATTTGGATAGGAAACGGAACAAAAGAAAGAACAATATGACCCCAAGTCAAATAAAAAACAATTTGACGGGGCACAAGTGAAAGAATCAAAAAACAACCTTATTTATTAAGGTTGTTTTTTGTTGCCTATAACATACTTGACTTTTATTTTATAATATGCTACCATTAATAATGGAAAGGAACGATGTTATGAAGACTGGTTATGTGAACCTGTTCGATCATCCGCTCAATAGCGGAGATACGTTTCCTGAGATTATCGCAGACGTTCTGAAGAATGGTATTGCGACAATCGCGTTCTTCACACTCATGTACCTGTTTATCTGCTGCTTTTTCTGTTTGCAGGTTGGTACTGAGTATCATGGGGCCTACATACAGGCGTGGCATTGGCCCTTCAAGTTGCTTGCGGTTTTTTCGTGAGTAACTCAGAAGCGCTTGGTCATTTCTCCGAAGATGACGGGCGCTTTTTTAATTGTAATTTTTCGTTTTTTCTG
>JACCED011212623.1_pt1 | contig 31026 bp, 6 predicted proteins | sample 7455021 | NCBI WGS metagenome assembly JACCED01 (sample SAMN15323456, study PRJNA562643) | freshwater metagenome | isolation source: river surface water | place: USA:Blue River Watershed | collected 2017-08-19 | reverse complement strand
GGGATCCGGCACGTCCGTGCAGGCCATCTTTTTGTATTCGGTGAGCAGCAGGGCTTTCATCGGGGAGGACAAGGAAGGCGGGATGGGGCGAGGGAGCAAGACTTGGGAGGATATGCGTATAACAGGGACAGGGACAGGGATAGGGATAGGGACAGTGGCAGGGACAGTGGCAGGGGCAGGATAGTTTGAGATTAAGGGGCAGGGGCAGGGGGATCGGTTCCAAGGCTCACATCACAAGCCTCAATCCTGCGAACCCCTGCATCGTCTCTGCATCTTTCTAGCCATCCAACCCCGGGCGGAGACGCTCAGCCAAAAGTATTCAGCAGATTCAGCGTGAAAGAACGCACCTGCCTGAACCCAATCGAGTCATGGATGCTCCGGGCCTCGAAAACTTCATCGCATGGCAAAAGGCCGTGGACATGGCTGCAAAGGTCATACGCCTCACCCTCGCAAGCGATCTGTCACGTAACCATTGGATGTGCGATCAACTTCGCAGGGCGGCTCTATCCGTCCCGAGCAACATCGCCGAGGGCTACGAAAGGCGGGGTGAAAAAGACACCCCGAGATTCTATCAGATCGCGATGGGGTCCTGCGCCGAAGTCAAAACCCAGCTTCGCGTCGGAGTCGCCGCCAACCTCATTCGCGATGCAGACGGCAAGTCGCTCGAGACTGATTGCACCGAAGTCCTCAAGCTGCTGACCGGAGTTTTGAAGGCCAGAGCCGCCGCCCAGACTTCAAGCCGAAATCCCTTTGTTTCTCCATATCGTCACCGTGAAAACCGGAAGGGACGGACTTAAGGCCCTTGATTCAAAACTGTCCCTTTCCCTGTCCCTTTCCCTGCCCCTGCCCCTCCGGCGGCTTCAGCCGCCGGTCAAAATCCCGCGCCCTTGACCTTGGTCTTCACACGCACGAGGCGGTCCTTTGAAGTGATGTAAAGCGTGCGGCCGTCCTCACCCCAGGCGAGATTCGCCGAAGGTTGGCCGAGCATCAGCGAGCCGAGGTGCTTGCCCTCCGGAGAAAGGATGAGCACGCCGCCGGGGCCGGTCGTCCAGATGTTGCCTCGTTCGTCCAACTTGAGTCCGTCGCAGCTTCCCGGTCGTCCCTGCGCCTTGAGCTGCGAGGCAAGGAAGACGTCGCGAAGTCCGGAGCCATCGACGCCCACGGCGGCGACCCGGGGATTCTTGCCGTCGGAGACGGCGAGATAGAGGGTCTTCTCGTCAAGGCTGAGCGCGATGCCGTTGGGCCACTGCACGGCCTTCGTGATGAGCGACACTTTGCCGTCGGTGGAGAGCTTGTAGACGCCGTGGAAATCGACTTCAGCCTTCTCTCCGCCCAGCCCATAGGGCGGATCGGTGAAGTAGACCGTGCCGTCCTTGGCGATGGCCAGGTCGTTGGGGCTGTTGAAGCGCCTGCCTTCGAATTCTCCGGCCAGGGGGACGAACTTGCCGTCGACGAGGGCCGCCACGCGTCGGGCCCCGTGCTGGCAAAGGATCAGCCTGCCCTTGGCGTCGACGGCCAGTCCGTTGGAGCCCTGACGTTCCGAGGGCGCGTCCGTACCGCTCGGCTTCAGGAAGATCGGCGCCTGTCCGTCGCCATCCTTCCAGGAATAGGCCACGTTGGAGGGTACGTCGGAGAAAACGATGCGGTCCTTGAACCACACCGGGCCTTCGGACCACTTGTAGCCGGTCGAGAGAACTTCGAACTTCGCGTCGCTTGCGACCAGCGCGTCGAGCGAGACGTCAAGCCGCTCGACCGAATACTTGATGGGCTCGGCGGCGAAGGCCGTCAGGACGGAGAGGCAGAAGGCGGGGATGAGCTTCATGCCGGAAGGGGTAGGGCGGCGGACGGGTTTAGGCAAACCAAAGGCAGGCCGAGGGCTCCTGCCTCGGTCAGCCGTGTCCGCAGGCCACGCCCAAGTCTTGCTCCCTCGCCCCATCCCGCCTTCCTTGTCCTCCCCGATGAAAGCCCTGCTGCTCACCGAATACAAAAAGATGGCCTGCACGGACGTGCCGGATCCCGTCTGCGGCGCCGACGAGGTCCTGGTCGAGGTGCGCGCCTGCGGCATCTGCGGCTCGGACATCCACGGCTACGACGGCTCGACGGGCCGCCGCATCCCGCCTCTCGTCATGGGCCATGAGGCCGCCGGCGTCATCCGCTCCGTCGGTTCCGCCGTCACCCGCTTCAAGCCCGGACAGCGCGTGACCTTCGATTCCACGGTGTATTGCGGCACCTGCGCCCATTGCCGCCGCGGCGACGTCAACCTCTGCGACAACCGCCAGGTCCTCGGCGTCTCCTGCGGAGACTACCGTCGCCACGGCGCCTTCGCCGAGCTCGTCGCCGTCCCCGAGCGCATCATCTATCCCATCCCGGATGAACTCGGCTTCAACGAGGCCGCCATGATCGAAGCCGTCTCAGTGGGCGTCCACGCCGTCCGCCTGACCCCCTGTGCCGAGGGCGACACGGCCGTCGTCGTCGGCACCGGGATGATCGGCCTGCTGACCCTCCAGGCCGCCAAAATCGCCGGTTTTACGCAGGTTATCGCGGTCGACACCGAGGATTCGCGCCTCGCCGTGGCCAAGGAGCTGGGCGCCACCCATGCCTTCAACCCCGCCTCCGGCGACGTCGCCGCCTTCGTGAAAGGCCTCACCAAAGGGCAGGGCGCTGACGCCGTCTTCGAGTGCGTCGGGGTCAACGTCACCGTCCAGTCCGCCGTCGCCTGCGTGCGCAAGGGCGGCACGGTCACCCTAGTCGGCAACCTTTCGCCCAAGGTCGAGCTGCCGCTCCAGTCCGTCGTCACGCGCCAGGTCCGTCTGCAGGGCTCCTGCGCCTCCGCGGGCGAGTATCCCGAGTGCATCCGCCTGCTCGCCTCCGGCCGCATCCGCGTCGACCGCATCATCTCCGCGGTGATTCCGCTCGTCGAGGGGCCGGCCTGGTTCGACCGCCTGCATGCCGGCGCGCCCGGCGTCATGAAGGTCATCGTCGCTCCCCGTTCCTGAGACCATGAGCCAGCCCTTCTTCGATCTTTCCGGCAAGGTCGCCTTCGTCACCGGCACCAGCCGCGGACTCGGCCAGCATTTCGCGCGCGCCCTCGCGCAGGCCGGCGCCGACATCGCCATGTCGAGCCGCGACGCCGCCAAGCTGGCCCCCTTCCGGGCCGAGATCGAGGCCCTCGGACGACGCACCTGCGCCGTCGCCCTCGACGTCCGCGACCACGCTTCCATCCAAGCGGGCGTGGCCGAAGTCGAGCGCCTCATGGGCCGGATCGACATCCTCGTGAACAACGCGGGCTGCAACATCCGCAAGCCCGCCCTCGAGGTGTCCTGGGACGACTGGAACACCATCCTCGACACCAATCTCCGCGGCCCGTTCTTCACCGCGCAGGCCGTGGCGCCAGGCATGATCGCGCGCGGCTACGGCCGCATCATCAACATCGGGTCCGTCACCTGCGTCGCCGGCTACGCCGGACTCGCTCCCTACGGCGCGAGCCGCGGCGGCGTGAAGCAGCTCACGATGAGCCTGGCCGACGACTGGGGCCGGCATGGCGTGACCGTGAACTGCCTCGCCCCGGGCTGGTTCAAGACCGCGCAGAACGCCGTCCTCTACGAGCAGAAGGAGTGGGTCGAATATCTCTGCGACCGCATCCCTCTCAAGCGCCCCGGAGCCGTCGGCGACCTCGCAGGCCCCGTGGTCTTCCTGGCGTCGGAGGAGAGCCGTTACGTGACCGGACAGACCTTGCTGGTTGACGGAGGCATCAGCGTGGGTGCTACTCGTGCCACGGTCGCCCCGCCGAAGTCCTGATGTTCTACGCCCTGCTCGCCATCGCCGTGCTGGTCCTGCTGGTCACACGGCTCAAGTTCAACCCCTTCATCGCCCTCCTGATCAGCTCCCTCGCGCTGGGAGCGACGGTCGTCGCGGTCGGCGCCGGAGCCCCCGGACTCGGCATGACGGGGGTCTTGAAGGCCTTCCAGGACGGCTTCGGGGCCACCTTGGGCAGCACCGGGGCGATCATCGTGCTCGGGGTGGTGTTCGGCAAGCTGCTCGCCGAGTCAGGCGGCGCGGGCGTGCTTGCGCGCACCTTCATCCGCACGCTCGGGCCTTCGCGCATCGGCCTTTGCATCATCCTGCTCGCGCTGTGCGTCGGCATGACCACCTGGTTCGCCGTCGGCCTGCTGCTCATCCTGCCGATCGTCATCACCCTGGCCAAGGAGACCGGCCAGCCCTTCCTTCGTCTCGTCCTGCCGTTGCTCTCCTTCCTGTCCGTGATGCACGGCCTCATGCCGCCGCATCCCGGTCCCGTCGTCGCGATCGAGGCGCTCAAGGCCGACATGGGCTTCGTGATCCTCTGGGCCTTGGTGCTCGGCATCCCCGTGGCCGCCGTGGCCGGCCCGCTTTTCGCCCGGGCCGCCGTGCGCTACGTGCACGTTCCGACCCCTGAATACAGCCCTTCCGTGGGGGTCGGGCAGAAGCTGCCCGGCTTCGGCCTGACCTTGTTCACCGTCCTGCTGCCGGTCATCCTGCTGCTCGGCGGCACCGTCGTCGAAGTCCTGGTGAAGAACGCCATCGTGCCTGACGCCGCGTCGACCGAATGGGGCAGGGCGTTGCTCTTCGTCGGCCATCCCGTGATGGCGTTGCTGCTCTCCGTGCTCTTCGCCATGTGGGCCTTCGGTTCGCGTTGCGGTCGCACGTCGGCCGAGCTCCTGAAGTTCTCCGAAGCCAGCGTCGCCGGCATCGGCATGACCCTCGTGCTCGTCGGCGGGGGAGGGGGCTTCGCCCGCGTGATGCGCGAGGCCGGCATCGACCGTGAGCTCGCCGCGCTGGCTTCCGACGCCGGCCTGCCCCTGCTCGTCTACGGCTGGCTCGTGTCGGCGTTCATCCGCGTGGCCACCGGATCCGCGACCGTGGCCATCACCGTCGCCTCGGGCTTCCTCGCCCCTGCGCTCTTCGCGACCCCTGGGGCCAGCCCCGAACTGCTGGTGATCGCGATCGGCAGCGGCTCGCTCTTCCTCTCTCACCTCAACGACAGCGGGTTCTGGATGGTCAAGGAGTGCCTCGGTCTGACCGTCGCCCAGACCCTTCGGACTTGGACCATCACCGAGACCCTGATCGGTGTCGTGGGCCTGGGCATGGCGCTGCTTGCGGATTTCATCCGGACTTTTTAAAGATTAAGTACAATCAATAAAAGCATTTAAAGACCGAAATCAGTCTTTAATAGTAAAATAAAAGTTAAATTCGCCCTCGGGACTTTCACTGGTGGTGAATAACTATTGGTGTGGAAAAATAATACTTATGAGGGGTTTTCAGCTCCAAAAGGGTTGCCCTCTGAAGTGAATGCCCCAAGTATTTGGTCATCCCCCCAACAAGCGTCACCCCCCGGTGACTCTCTCGTTACCCATCTAATGCAAATTCAGAAGCCTCGTCCTCTCATTCCGCGTGCCTCGCTGATGGCTGCTGCAGCCTTGCTGGCCGTCGCCCCGCCCGCCGCCCGTGCCGCCAATCTCTTCTGGGACGTCAATGGCGGAGGCGTTGCCGGTCTCGGTGGCACCGGAACCTGGGATACCACCACGGCCAATTGGTTCAACGCGGGTTCCGCCACCACGACGGACGGATTGCAGCCGACCGCTGCGATCGGCGCATTCACCTCGAATGACGTCGCCTATTTCTCCGGCGCGACGGGCAGTTCCAACGCCGTCACGCTCGGCGAGGCGATCACCATCGGCGGCCTCAATTTCTCAGGCATCAGCTCGTATGTGATCTCCGGCGCCTCCGCGCTCACCTTGGCCGCGCCTTCCGGTACGCCCACGATGCCCTCGGTCGCAGTCGTGTCCGGCTCAACGGCCACTGTCAGCGCCAAGATTTCGGGCACCCAGGGTCTGCTCAAGACGGGCAACGGAACGCTGGTGCTCGGCAATTCCGCCAACGACTTCACGGGCGACCTCCTGATCCGCGGCGGCTCCGTCGTCATCACCGACTCCGCGCAGCTCGGCGTAGGCACCGGTCCGGTCATGGTCCAGGGCCAAAGCAACACCGGCAATCCGGGCCTCACCGGCGGCGCGCTCGTCGTCCAGGGCGGCGCTTCGGGAATCAGCGTCTCCCGTGAGATTTCTGCCTCCGGTCGCGGTCCCAATGCGGCCAACGCCGCCGGGGCCATTCTCTCCATCGGCAACAACAATTTCACCGGCGGCGTCACGTTGGGCACCCAGACCGAGTCTCGTTTCCATGCGGCGCCCGGCTTCACGACGGTCTCGGGCGACTTCTCCCTCGGCGCTGGCGCCAGCACCGTGCTCTACGGCGACGGCAACTTCGTCATCTCTGGCAAGATCGTCTCATACGACGCCAGCCAGGACCGTCTGGTCAAGACGGGCATGATCTATGGGACGTCGCTCTGGATTCAGGGCGATCAGAACCGCTTCAACGGAACCATCCGTACCGACAGCGGCTGGGTCCGCGTGACCGATCCGACCAACCTCGGCCTCAACCGCAGCTTCCAGAACGTCGACTTCAACAACGGCAATCTCGAGGTCCGCAGCGGCATCACCAACTGGAGCAACCGCAATCTCTTCTTCCGTAACAACGTCAGCGGCGGCCTCTTCCTCGACCACGGACTCGGCGACACTTCAGGACCCTCCTCGCTCGTCGGACAGACCATCGCCTTCGGCAACCTGTCCAAGGGCGGCGGTGACAACAACACCAACTACAACTTCAGCAGCCGCAACGGTTTCGGCGCCAGCTTCACCGGCTTCGGAGGTTTCATCGGCACGACCAACGGCGCCGCGGGCAACTACGGCGATTTCACCGTCAATAACAACTTCTCCGGTCCCCTCACGTTCAGCGGTGACATCTGGCGCACCAACACCACCAACGTCCGAACCCTCTTCTTCCAGGGTTCCGGCGACACGCTTCTCACCGGCAGCATCATCACCTCCGGTGGCGCGCATAAGTTCACCAAGTCGGGACAGGGGCAGGCCACGCTCCAAGGTCAGGCCGGTGCCTTCACCGGAGTCACCCAGATCAGCCAAGGCACCCTCGTCATCCCCGGCATCGGCTCCCTCGGCGGCTCCACGGGCATCCTGATCGGCAACGCCACCACCACGTCCGGCACGCTCACTTACACCGGCGCTGCCGCCACTCTGGCCACGCCGATCACGCTCAATGTCACGACGGCCAACGCCTACCTCAATTCCAGCGGTTCCGGAGCTCTGACTATCACCGGGGCGATCACGGCCCTGACCGGTGCCAAGACCTTCGTGCTCGGCGGCACCAATGCCGGCGACAACTTCATCTCCGTCGCGATTCCCGCGAACGCGACCAATATCCAGAAGATCGGATCCGGCACCTGGGTGCTCAATCCCAACGCCGCCAACGCTTACACGGGACTCACCACCGTCTCAAACGGCACGCTCAAGCTGCAGGAAACGGGTTCTGACTTCGACCTCATCCCGAACGCCGGAGCGGTCGTCTTCAATTCCGAATCCTTCCAGAACTCCGCCGGCGGCAACTTCGTCTACCTTGGCGCCGCCTCCAACGCATCCGCCGAGGCCGTCGGGGCCCTCACCCCGACCGCAGGTCACGGCTCCGTGCAGGTGATTCCTGGCACCGGTGGTTCCGCCCAGCTGATTTTCGCCTCGTTGGCCGCCCGCGGCGCTGGAGCTACGCTCGACCTTTCCGTCGCCCCCAACGGTTCGATCATCTTCACCGCCCCCCCGACCGCCACCAACGGCATCATCGGTGGCTGGGCCACCTATAACGGTGTGAATTGGGCCGTTCCCGGTCCCCCGTCGCTTGCCGCCTTAGCTTATTCTAACTACACGGCGATGGCCGCCTCCGGCCTCACCACGACAGCCAATTACCTCTCCACGGCCGACCTCACCGTCGCGGGCGCAGAGACGGTCAACTCCCTCAAGCTTTCCGGAGCCCACACGCTCACGCTTGGTGGCGTGCTCACCATCAGCTCGGGCGGCGTGCTCTTTGACAATTCCACCGGCGCGGCCACCGTCACGGGCGGAGCCCTCGGCGCTTCTGGCTCGGAAGTCATCGTCCACACGGCCGGCGGCGCTTCGGCCAACGCCCTGACGATCTCCTCGCTCATCTCCGGGGCGGCTGGTTCGCTCACCAAGGCGGGCAACGGCACCTTGGTCGTCACCAACGCGAATGCCTTCACAGGCAGTGTCAACGTCAACGGCGGCATCCTGCGTCTCTCCGGCAATCTGGCCGCCATCGGCGCCGGCCAGACCAACACCACCCTGCTCAATCTCCGTCAGGGATCCACGCTCGACCTCAACGGCGCCGGATCCTCGGTCTCCAACTGGACCGGAGCCCCCACCGCCAATCGCATCGCCATCGGCGCCCTGGTCGGTCCCGGTACGGTGACCAACGCCAACGCCGCGCCGGTCATCCTCAGCCTCGGCAACGGCGGAGCCAACGGAACCTTCACCGGTTCCATCAACCAGACCGCGGGTGCCATCACCCTGGTCAAGAACGGCGGAGGCACGCAGGTCATCCGCGAGGCCCAGAATTACACCGGAGCCACCGTCATCCGCGGCGGCACGCTGGCCGTCACCTCGCTCGCCAACATCGGCCAAGCCTCCGGCATCGGTGCCGGCGATGCCACCAGCGCGGCCACCAACGCCGCGTCCCTCATCTTCGACGGCGGCATCCTGCTCTACACCGGCGCGGGGAACAACTCCTACGACAACCGCGTCCTCAACGTCTTCCAGACGACGCAGACGCCCTCCGTCTCCATCGATCGTCTCTTCACGCTGACCCCTTCCGGCGGCCAGATCCACGTCAACGGCACCTTCGGCAACAACGTCATCGGCAACCGTGCCGAGAACAACGCCGCCCTCGTCTTCTCCAACACCGGAGCCATCCAGTATGCGGGCACGTTCACCCCTGGAAGCACGGTCACCCTGACCCTTGCGGGCAATTCCAACGCCGACAACCGCATCAACCTCCTGCTGGTCGACCCGACGGACGCCAAGCTCTCCGTCGCGCGTTCCGGCTACTCGGCCAACTGGACCCTCGGCAATGCCGGCAACACCTATTCGGGCGACACCATCATCTCCGGCGGCGCCCTCGTGACGGGTCGTGACGGTGCCGGGCTCTCTCCCAACTCCAATCTCAACTTCCAGGACTGGGGTGGCGTCTACGAATCCAGCGGAACCTTCAATCGCCCCCTCGGACCTGGCGCTGGACAGTGGCGTGCCAAGGCCACCCACGGCAAGGCCGGCTTCTCCGCCGCCAACGACCGTCTCGTCGTCGACTGGTCAGGCCTTTCCAACCCTGTCTGGGGCAACGCCACCGGCACGGCCAACTTCCTCCGCGGCGCCGTCCTCGACCTCAACTCCGCCACATCATTGGCCGATGTCGAGCTGCGTGGCGCGTTCCAGATCGCCCCCGCCGCCGCCTCAAGCGTCACGGCCCCGGTTCCCGCCTCCGGCGACCTCCAGTACATCGTGCTGCCGGTCGGCACCACCACCGCCAACTTCTCCGTCGGTCAGGCCATCAGCGGCACGGGCATCATGCCCGGCACCTACATCCGCAGCATCGTCACCGACCGGGAATTCTACATCAGCCAGAACTATTCGGGCACCACGGTCTTAGGCAATGCGACCATCACCATGCCCAGCACCGCGGGTCTTGCCGTGGGCATGACCGTGGCCGGCACCGGCATCCCTGCCGGCGCCACCGTCGCGTCCGTCGTCAATTCGACCAGCATCACCATCAGCGCCAACGCCACCGCGGCGGGAACCGTCGGTCTGGCCTTCGCGGCCGGCAATCAGACGCTCAACGTCTCCGGTGACGGATGGCGTGAGGTCGCCGTCAATGACAACGGCAACACCGGACTCGATTTCGCCACCATCAGCGGCGTCATCTCCGGCACCGGCTCCTTCGCCAAGAGCGCGGGCGGCACGCTCTTCCTGACCGGAGCCAACACCTATTCCGGCAAGACCGTCCTGCGTGACGGCAACCTCGTCGTCTCCTCCATCGGCTCGCTCGGAGCGACATCCTCCAACCTCGGAACGAACGTCTCGGGAGGCGTGCTTGAGTTCGGCAATCCCGGAGGCGCGCAGGCCCCTTCGCTCACCTACGTCGGACCTGGAGAGATCGCCACCCGTCAGATCGTGCTGGCCGGCACCACCGGCTCAAGACGCATCGTCGCGAGCGGTTCCGGAGCGCTGGTCCTAACCGACATCGTCAACAACACCTCCGGCACGGCCAGCCCGAACGTCGCCTCCCAGGCCAAGACCCTCGAGCTCCGTGGCGTGAACACGGACTTCAACATGATCACCGCGCAGCTGACCAACGAAGTCGGCGGCGGTGCCGGCGCCCTTTCGGTCTTCAAGCTCGACGGCGGCGTCTGGGTGCTCAATCCCTCCACGGCCAACACCTTCTCTGGCGGCCTTCTCGCCACCGGGGGCATGCTCGGCCTCACCGCCAACGGCATCGGAAGCGGCATCAGCACCATCCGCATCGCGAACGGAGGCATCTTCGCCTACGGCGGTCCGCTCGCCGTTTCCAAGAACATTCAGCTGGACAACAACACCACCGCGGTCTTCGGCGGACAGCACGCCATGACCTTCACCGGCACGGTGACCAAGGCCTCCGGCAACAATTCCCAGACTTTCTCCAACAATCTCGAAGGCGGCGCCCTGCTGACCATCGTCGGTGCCTTCGCCAACGCCACCAGCAGCACCACTGCGCAGACGCAGACCATCAACTTCCGCGGTTTCGGATCCACCCTCTGGAACGGTGCCATCGGGCAGAACGCCTCCGTCGGCGGCGTGACCCAGCTCAACTTCGCCCTGGCTCCGGAGGCTTACTTCGAGATGGCGGGCGGTGCGAACACCTACACCGGCGACACGATCCTCGAGCAGGGGACGCTCCGTCTCTCCAAGCAGCTCGGTTCCACCAAGCGCCTGCAGCTCAATGGCGGCCGCATTGAGGCCACCGTGGCCCAGACTTTCGCCGGCACGGATGCCGCAGGTGGAACGATCTTCAACGGCAATCCCGTCACCTTCGGCGGCAACCAGCCTTTCACCTTCACAGGCACTACGGTCAACTGGGGCGGCAACCGATGGATCTTCAATGAATTGACCAACGGTGCGACCCTCTCCTTCGGCGCATTCAACACCTCGAACGACACCAACAACCGCATCTTCGTGACCGGCGGTCCTGGCACCACGAACTTCACCGGCGCCGTCACGCCCGGCACCGCTTCCGGCGGACAGATCTACCATCGCGGCACGGGACAGCTCAACTTCACCGCGGCCAACACCATCACCACGCTGCTCATGGAGCGCGGCTCGGCGACCATCGGCGGCGCCAACGGCTCCTTCAATTCCCTCACCACGACAGTCGGAAACGGGCTCATCATCCGCAGCGGGGCCACGGTGACCGTCGACAACGGCACCAATTCCCTGGCGACCCGACTCGGTGACACCTCGGCCTTCTCGATGGAAGGCGGCACGTTCAACTATGTCGCCGCCGGCGCCGGCACCAATGAGTCGACCGGTCCCGCCCGTTTCTACGGCAACGCGAAGATCACCCAGAGCGGCGGCGCCTCGACGCTCACCTTCTCCGCGCTCGACTTCGCCCTCTTCACCGACCCGCGCGGCATGCTCGATGTCAGCGGCACGGCCGACCTTGGCAACACGCGCAAGCTGGTCTTCACCGGCCTTCCCACGGGCTTCCAGCCCAAGTTCATCGTGGGTGACGGCAAGTTCGGCGCTTACAACGCCACCAACGGCGTCGTCGAATTCACCGGCTATTCCGCCGCGACCAACGTCGGCGCCTCCGCGTTCACCGACGTCCTGCGCGTCGATGCGGCCTTCGGGGCCGATGACATCGCCTTCGACCGCACCCTGCGCGGCCTGGCGATCACCGACGCCACCGCCCGTGACTTCGGAGCCACCGCCGCGGCCACCCTCACCGTCTCTTCCGGAGGCATCCTGGCCGCCGGCGGCGTGACGCACACGCTCTCCGTCCCCCGCCTCAACTTCGTCGTCGTCACCCCCCCGACGATGTCGACCCTCGCCACCGGCAACGTCGTCAGCGTCGGCGACACCTCGCGTCTCGCCGTCGGTCAGGTGGTCTCCGGGACGAACATCCCCGGAAACAGTTACATCACGGAGATCATCAACGCGACGTCGTTCAGGATCAACAACAACACCTCGACGGCGGGCTCGGGCAACGTCCTCACGGCCTACGCCCCCGGCTACTTCAACGTCGCCAGCGGCACCACCCTCGATCTCCAGGGCGCCCTCGTCTCCAACTCCGACCTCATCAAGGTGGGTCAGGGCACGCTGCTCGTCTCCAAGAAGCAGTACTCCGGCGGCCAGACCTCGGTTCTCGAAGGCACGCTCAAGCTCGCCGCGGGCGCCAACACGCTCTTCGGCGGCGCGGGCAACATCCTCAACGTCGAGCGCAACGGCACCTTGGATCTCAACGGCAACGTGCTCTACATGAGCAGGTTGCGCTCCCTCGGCTCCCAGGCGGGTGCCGGTGGCGTCATCACCAATTCCTCCGGGACCGCGGCGACGATCGTCGTCGGCAAGTATGACCTCGGTTTCTGGGGTTCGGTGCAGGGGTCCAACGTGAACTTCGCCACCGTGGCGGGGTCCGGCACCCTGGACCTCGGCAGTCTGCAGACCTACGGCGGATCGACCTTCATCAGCGGATACCGACTGCGCATGCGCGACGAGGCCGAACTGCGCAACACCAGTTCGATCAACATCTCCTACGGCCGTCTTGAGATCAACAACGACGACAACTCCAGGGTCCAGCTGCTGAACCGCATCAATGACGCGGCTCCCGTCGCCCTTTACGGCGGCTCGCTCCTCTTCAACGGACGGGTCGACACCTATTACTCCGAACGCGTCGGCGCGATCAGCCTCCTCGAAGGCGACAGCGACATCCGCGTCACCGGCTCCGGCTCCGCTTTCTGGCGCGCCGACCTCCTCGCCCCGAGCCTCGCCCGCTCTGCCGGAACTACGGTCAATTTCACCGGTTCCGGACGAATTGGACAGCCTGAGTTCGCCTCCCGCTTCATCTTCGACACCCCGCTGACGACCGCTTCCCGCGGACTCATCGGCGCGTGGGCCATCGCCAACAATGAGCACTATGCGGCCTACAACCCGGTGACGGGCGTAGGCATCATCGGTGACGGCGGTTTCGCCGGCTACGACGCCGATTTCGGCGCGGGCAAATTCACCCAGCTCGTCGCCCAGCCCGACGTCAACGCCTCCTACGGGTCTGCCCAGGTCACGACCCTCGCCGCCGGGCCTAACGCGGCCGACGTCCTGCGTTTCGCGGGCGACGCCCACCACCAGCTCGCCTTCGCGGCGTCCTCCGACGTCCTGACCCTCGGCCTCGGCGGCGTCCTGCGCAGCGCGAACAACCGGGCGACGTCTATCGGCACCACCGCGGTCCGCGGCGGCCTGACCTCCTCGCTGCCCGAGCTGATCGTCTACAGCAACAATACCGCCACGCAGGCCTCCTCCGGCGCCAGCGCCAACGCGGTGGTCCTCGGTTCCACCACCATGTCCCTCGACCCTGTCGGCGGAGTGGCTGGAATCTACCCAGGCATGACGGTCGGCGACGGCACGGTGAATTTCAACAGAGCCAATGGCAGCGCCAACATCACGGCTGGAAACACCCTCGGACTGGCCGTCGGAATGCCCGTCTCCGGCGCGGGAATCCCCGCTGGCGCCACCATCGCCAGCATCACCAACGCCACCAGCTTCGTCCTGTCCGTCAACGCCACCTCGAATCAGACCGGAACGCCCCTGGTCTTCGGTTCAGGCATCGTGCCCGGAACTTATGTGAAGTCGGTCAACGTGGCCAATTCCACCGTGGAACTGAGCACGGCCGCCACTGCCACCAACAATCTCACCGCCTATTCCTTCGGCGGCTCCAACGTCATCATCAATTCCGTCATCCAGGACGCCGGAGTCGGATCCCCCCTCACTTACGTCAAGGCCGGACCCGGCATCCAGGTCCTCACCGCTCCCAACACCTACACCGGCGGAACGATTGTCAATTCCGGCGACCTGCACGTCAACCCGACGGGAGCGACCACCGTGGTCATCCCTGCGGGCGGCATCGTCCTCAACGGAGGCTGGGGTGGCCAGAATCTCGCGGCCATCTACGTCAACGCTTCCGGAGCGGTCCATGCCTCCAACGCCCTCACCATCAACGGCAGCGGACGTTTCGCTTTCGCCCAGGACACTGTCAACCAGCTCGCCTCGGTCACCTTCAACAACCGCGGCGGCGAGTACGGAGGTTCCCAGCTCTCGTATCTCAACGTCGGGGCCAACTCCCTCCTCACCCTCAGCGGAGCCACGCCTTTCACGGCCACCTCGTCCAATCCGTACATCGTCTCCGAAGTCGCCAACGGACGCGTCATCCTGACCTCCGGGGCCAAGATCTTCGACATCGACGCCATCAAGGTCCCCGGTGTCGCGACCCCGGTCACCGACGTCATCCCGACCCTCAACATCTCCTCGATCCTCACCGGGACCGGCGTCTCGGTCACCAAGACCGGCAACGGACTCCTCCAGCTCTCCGGTCAGAATGAGTTCACGGGCGGCCTGACCGTCAGCGCTGGCGGCATCGTCGTCGGCGCGAGCAGCACGCCCGTCCAAGGCGGCAACGGCATCCTGGGCGGTCCGCTCGGCACGGGTACGGTCAGCATGGCGGCCGGCACCCGCCTGCTTGTCGGCCAAGGCAATTTCGCCGTCGGCAACGCCATCACATTCGCCGGCGTCCCCCAGTTCGACGCGCGTGACGCCGGTTCGGCCCGCGTGCTCACGCTCAACGGCACGGTCAGCGGCCTTCCGAACGGCACTCCCGAGATCAACATCGCCAGCCCATGGGTGACCGTCGCCCTGCGCGGCGTGATCCCGAACATCGGCAGCATCACTTCCTTCAACAAGACCGGCCTCGGAGTTCTCGTCTTCAACGCGGCCGGTTACACGGGTGACTTCAACGCCACCGCCCTCGGCAACGCATCCTCGGTCTCCCTGTTGCATGACGGCAACGGCAATTCCGCCCCTGAGGCGATCGTCCTGCCCGGAGCCGTGATCTTCGATGCCGGCATCGTCCCGAACATCGTCGTCGACCGTGCCGGCGGGACCTTGCCTTACGGTCAGGCCGCCAACAAGACCATCCAGGCCGCTTCGATCTCCAACGTCGACCGGGGACTCGTCGTCACCAACTCCAGCAACTACGGACTCGTCGTCACCGATGCCTTCTCGCCGATCGCCGGCGCCACCTACCTGGTGGCCAACGCGACCCAGTCGATGTTCACGCCCGGCCTCACCCTCGCGGGCAAGATCAGCGGTTCCAACGGCCTGACCAAGACCGGCAACGGGACCTTGCGTCTCGCCAATGCGACCAACGACTTCACCGGCGACGTGGTCGTCAACCGAGGCGCCCTGGCGATCTCGGCCGACGGCCAGCTCGGCCAGACCGGCAACAAGGTCGTCCTCAATCCGACGGGCGCTTCGTCCACCTTGCGCGTCACCGATAACCTGACCTTCGCGACCGGCGGCCGTCAGATCAAGTTCGGCAACAACAGCCTCGCCAGCATCATCGAGGTCAATCCCGGCAAGACCTTCACGCTCGACACCGCCTTCGACATCAGTGCGACCGCCAGCGCCGCCCTGGAGAAGATCGACAACGGCGTGCTCGCCATGTCGGCCAACAACACGGGTTGGACCGGTTCCACCGCCATCCGCGGCGGCGTGATCCTGGTCTCCAACGCCAACGCCCTCGGCGGCGTGGCGACCAACGTCGTGTCGATGCCGGTGGCCTCCGGCCTGAACCCCGGACAGACCGCGACCGGCGCGCTGCACCTCACCGGCGGCATCACCCTGCCCAACAACATCTCCCTCGGCGCCAACAACGGCTCCATGGGGATGAATTATGGCGGCATCGTCCGTTCCGTCTCCGGCGTCAACACCCTCTCGGGCACCATCGCCCACATCAGCGGCAACGGCTCCTTCTGGGGCGCGGCTCCGGGCGCGACGCTCAACTTCGCCGGCGTCGCCACTTGGACCAACTCTCCGACCTTCACCGGCGGCGGCACCATCAACTTCGACGCCGTGCCCACCCTCGGCGCCCCGACCATCGGCATCATCGAGGGCACCACGGTCAACCTCAACGTCGACGGCTCGGCGGCGGGCAAGTTCAACCCCACGCAGGTCATCGTACGCAACGGCTCCTTCGTGCTCCGTTCCGCGGGACGTGTCACCGACGTCGACAACTGGAACGAAGTCCACTCCGGCGGCACCATCCTGCTGGACAACTCCGGCACCAACGTCGCCAACCGTCTGAACAACCGCCGTCTTGCGATGAACGGCGGTACGATCCGCATGATCGTGAACGCGTCGGCGGCTTCTTCTGAAGTCTCGACCCGCGAGCTCGGCGGCAACTACGGCCTCAACGTCATCCACGTGGACAACACCGTGGGAGGGCAGGGCAGCACGCTCCAGTGGTCCGCCTTCAACACGCTCAACGCCGGCAGCACCTATGATTTCCAGGGCGCCTTCGGCACGGCGACCAACATGATCCGGTTCGGTACGGGAGCCACGTTCGCGCATGCCGCCCCGACCTCCCGCACCTCCGCCACGGGCATCATCCCGCGCGCCACGGTCAACGGAACCGAGTGGGCCACCTACGACAGCAGCTCCGCCTCGGCCGTCGGCATCAAGGCCTTCACCGGATACTCCTCGGCCGCCAACATCCTGTCCGCCGGCTCGACTGCGATCTTCAAGGCAACCGCCACCACCGCGAACTCCCTTTCGGGCAACCAGACCCTGGTCGCGCTCAATCTCAACACCACCGGCGGCGCTCCCAGCGTCGGCGGCCTTGGCGGTCTCAACCCCAGCGCCCTGACCCTCAGCACGGGCTCCGTGCTCGTCAACGGCTCCGGCACCAACGCCACCCTCGCCGTGCCGATCGTCACCCTCGGCGCCGAAGGGCTCTTCCACATCGCCGACGGCAAGACCCTCTCGGTCACCTCCGGCATCACCGGTTCCGCCGGCCTCACCAAGAACCTCGGCGGCACGCTCGCCTTCGACGGCCTGCAGTTCTACACCGGCACCACCTCGGTCAATGACGGCACGCTGCGTCTCCTGAACCGCAGCTCCGGCACCCTGCTGCCCAACAACAATCTGCAGATCAACGGCGACGGCGTGCTCGACCTCAACGGCGGTTCGCAGTTCGTCGCGGCGCTTTACACCCAGAATGCCGGCGGCGGCGCCGTCGTCCAGGGCGGCACCATCACCAACTCGGACAGCCAGCGCGCGGTTCTCGTCGTCAACCCCAACAACAGCTATTCGGGTCGCATCACCGGTGACGTCCAGCTCGTCAAGGCGGGCGGCGGCGGGTTCACCCTCCACACCCTCAGCGACTACACCGCGCCGACCATCGTCGCGGGCGGCACGCTCCAAGTGATGGATTCCGGACGCATCAGCGGCACCTCGGCGATCGAGCTGAACCGCTCCACGCTGACCATCAACAACAACAACCTCGCGCTGCCGGACCGCGTCAACGACGCGGCGCCCATCAGCATGAAGGGTTCGACGCTCAACTTCGCGGGACAGTCCTTGGCGGACACCTCCGAGACCCTCGGCGCGGTCACGCTCGTCGACGGCTTCAACCAGATCTTCGCCGACGACTCCGGCGGCAGTTCGTGGACCAACGCCACCGGCTATCTCACGCTCGATTCGCTGACGCGCTCCGCGGGCTCCTCCGCCGTCGTCCGATTCAACAATCTCGGCGACATGGGCCAGGTCGGCCTCCGCGTCGGAGGCGTCAAGATCACCAACGCTCCGACCCTCACCAACGGCCTGCTCGGCCCCTGGGCCATCATCGACCGCGTCTTCGCGAGCTTCGACCCCGTCTACGGCATCGGCGGCATCGACCGCCCCGGTTTCCCCGGCTACTCCGGCTCCGGCCTCAACAGCCTCCCGGCTGACACGGACAACGTCTACACCACCCAGACCGGCCTCGTGCCGATGCTGGCCAACACGGCCGTCGGAACCCTCTCCATCAACATCGGGGCCGCCGACTCCAACTACAACCTTCAGGGCAACACGCTCAGGCTCCGCAACGGCGGCCTGATCATGGGCCAGAACAACGGCAACACCCTCCTGACCGTCGGCAACGGCAACCTGACCGCCGGCGTCATCGGTTCGGCCGCCGACCTCTACGTCTGGCACGCGCCGTTCGGTGACGACGGCCGTCGAGGCCTGCTTTCCGCCCACGTCGTGGACAACCATGCGTCCGGCCCTGTGCGCCTGATCGTCTCCGGCGCCGACGGACGTCAGCCGCATGCCTCCCTGACCCTCTCCGGTACGAACACGAACACCGGCGGGACGGTCATCAACGCCTCGACCATCTACCTCGATCCGGCCGGCCGTCTCGGCACGGGCGGACTGGTCGTCAACAACGGCACCTTCCGTCAGGCCTCCAACAACGCCCTCTTCCGCATCATCGGAGCGACCACGACCGCTGGCAGCGCGACCATCACCGTTCCGGCCGGCGGAGCCGCCGGTCTGGCCGTCGGCATGCCCGTCTGGGGAATCCCCGGGGCCGGCGCCAACCAGTACATCACCGGAGTCAACGTCGGCGCGAACACGTTCACCATCTCCAGCGGCACCAACGTCACGGCCGCCACGAGCTCGCTCTACGCCCTCACCAATGCCTACTCGGGCAACGGCGGCGTGATTCCCGAGCAGACCGTCCTCATGACGGGCAACGCCCAGGTTTACCTCACCGGGGCCAACCGCCTCTCCACGCTCACCTTCGACAACGGCGGCGGCAACGGCATCGTCCTCAACGCCGGCGGCACGCTCACCCTCTCCGGAGGCATCGTGGCGACCTCCACCAACGCCACCGCTTCCGCGGTCATCGGACAGCAGTCCGTCGGTGCGAGCGCCAACGGCATCCTCGACCTCGACGGAGCTCCGGCCTTCTCGATGAACGTCGGCGCCGTCTCCGTCGCGGGACGTGACGTAGCGCCCCTCACGCCCACCCTCATCATCAATTCCGTCATCCAGAACGGCGGTGTCGCCAAGTCCGGCAACGGGCTGCTCCAGCTCGGCGGGCAGAACACCTTCTCCGGCGGCGTCAACGTCTCCGGCGGCGGACTTGTCATCGGCGCGAACACCAACGTGGTCGCCGGCGGCTTCACCGGTCCGTTCGGCGACGGCGTCGTCACCATGGCCAGCGGAACGCGGCTCCTCGCCTCCGCGGCCAACCTTTCCGTCCAGAACGCGTTCACCTTCGGCGAAAGCGCTCCGGGGGTCGGCAGCGTGGTCTTCGGCGGCCTGAACAGCTTCAATCTGACGGGCTCCGCGACGATCCCCTCCACCCAGTGGAACGTCGAGGTCACCGCTCCCCAGACCACCGTGTCCATCGCCGACGTCCTCGGCGACACCTCCTCCTCGATCATCCGCAAGTCGGGTCTCGGCTTCCTGAACGTGGGCGGCTTCGACGGCAATCTCGAGGCCACGGGCGGCCTCTCCGTCTCCGCTGACGGCAACGGACGCGGAACCGTCGAGAACGTCGCGGTCGGCGGCAACCTCGTCGTCACGGGCGACCTGTCCGTCACCGTCAACCGTTCCGGCTCCGCGCCCTTCGCCCGCAACAAGGTGATCCAGCGCGCCGACCTCACGGTCCCGGGCAACATCCTCAGCATCTCGAACCAGTCCGGTTACGGCCTGGAGTTCACCGGAACCACGACCATGACTGGCCCCGCGCACTTCGCGGTCGGCGTGGCCTCGGCCTCCAACCTCAACTCCGGACTCATCCTCAGCGGCGCCGTCACCGACGCCGCCAACGCCTTCGGCCTCATCAAGTCCGGCCCCGGCACCCTCGAGCTCCGCGGAGTCAACGACTTCGGCGGCGCCGGACAGACCGTGGACATCCTCGGCGGCGTGCTTGCCGCCTCGGCCGACGCCGCGCTCGGCGACGCCGCCAACACCGTCACCCTCAACGCGGACGGCACCGTCAACGTCGGCTTCCGCGCCACGGGCACCTTCAGCAGCGCACGCACCTTCGTCCTCGCCCAGGCCAACAACGCCTTCGAGGTCGTCCCGGGAGCCACGCTGACCTTGAGCCAGCCCTTCGACCTCGGCGCCAGCCTGGCCCGAGGCCTCTCCAAGAACAACGGCGGCGTGCTCAATCTCGCCGCCGCGAACCCGGCCTGGACCGGCGCCATCACGGTCAACGCCGGCGCCCTGCGTCTCTCGCACTCCACGGCGGCGGGCACCGGCGCCATCTCCGTCAGTCCTTCCGCGGCCGCGATCGGCGCCGCGGTCGAGCTCGCCGGCGGGGTGAACGTCGCCAATCCGATCTCCCTCCAGGGCACGAACAACGTGTTCTACGGCGGCACGGACTTCAACGGTCAGCTGTACTCGGTCACGGGCAACAACACCTACTCCGGTCCGATCAGCTTCGCCTTCGACGCCGCCATCGGCGTCGCGGCCGGCAGCACGCTCAGCATCACGGGCGGCATCACCAACGCCACCAGCCAGAGGTACCTCAGCTTCAACAACGAGGGCACGCTCAACCTCTCCAGCCCGATCACCCCCTCGGGCTTCGCCCAGCTCTACGCCGTCGACAAGCGCGGCGCGGGCACGATGAACATCACCACGCCTCAGACCTTCGCGCTGGATACGGCCAACGGTCAGTGGTTCAACATCCGCGGCGGCAGCGTGGTGCTTTCGGGAGGCAGCGTGGCCGCGACCACGGCCTCCACGCCCACCGGCACGATCGGCTCCTCGGTCGTGACCCTCGTCGGGCCCGACACCGTCGCGGGTCTCGGCCTCAAGCCGGGCATGTTCGTCGCCGGACTCGGCGTGCCGACCCGCTCGGTCATCACCTCGATCAGCGGGGACGTCCTCACGCTGTCCGCACCCCTCACCGCGGCTCCCACCGCCGCGTACAAGTTCCTCACCGGCGGCACGCTGGCCGCGCCCGTCCTCATCGACCGTGGCGGCGCCCTGGTGCTCGACCACCGCGGCATCACCGTCACCGGAGCTGAAAACATCACCGCGAACGGACGTCTGGGAACCAGCGCGACGGACGACCGTCAGATCGTCTTCCGCGGAGGCCTCTTCCAGGTGCAGGGCAACGACATCGTCAACGACGACCTGGTCGAGTATCTCGCCGAGCCCCTCTTCCGTCGCGGCGCCACCACCGTCGACCTGCAGCAGAACCAGTCCGGAGCCGTGCGCGTGGTCTTCAATGACGCCTTCTCGCCGGTCACCCCCAATCAGAACACGACGACCGCCGGCGTGGACACGCGCGGAGCCTCCGTGCTCTTCCGTGGACAGAATTTCGGCGTCAACAACGCTCCCGGTACGACCAACGTGGTCTTCGCCGGAGGGGCCTCGCTCAACGGATCGGGCGGGGATAACGCCACCAACAAGGGCATCTTCCCCTGGGCCCTCATCGGCCGTACGGACGTCGTCGGCGAGTCCCTCGGCACTTCCTTCGCCACCGTCACCACCGGTGCCGGCGGCGGAAACGCGCTCTCGGGCGACCGCATCGTCCGCGCCCTCAAGGCCTCGGAGTATTCGACGAACCTCGCCATCAGCGAGAACAACAACATGCAGCTGACGGACGGCGTGACCCGCACGGTCGCCGCCAACGTCAACCCCGGCTCCCTGACCATCGCCGGCTCGTCGAACATCGTCCTCAATCCTGGCGTGCGCATGGGTCTCGTCACCGGCGGCATCCTGGTGCGCAACGGTTCCACCGTCTCCATCACCGGCGGCGTGATCGAGCAGGCCAATACGCGCCCGGGCCTCAACATCTGGACCGTCGGCACGTCCCAGCTGACCATCGGATCCTCGCTGACCGGCGGCAACGGCGTGGGCAACGGACGCATGTCCCTCGTCAAGGCCGGGGCCGGCACGCTCGTGCTCAACCCTGAGACCGCGCCCGTGGTCGGCCTCGCCGGCCTGGGCACCAATTCGCTCAGCGGCCAGCTCGTCATCAACGAAGGCACGCTGAAGCTCGCCACCGGGGTCAAGAACGCCACGCAGACCAACAACTTCCTGGCGCTGATCGGCGGCACCCTCGACCTCAACGGCAACTCCCAGCAGATCCTCGCGCTCTTCGGTGACCAGGCCTATGCGAACGCGAACGGCACCATCACGAGTTCCGTCGGCACCGGCCACATCCTCATCAACCAGGACAACACGGGCCGCACCTGGGCCGGCTTCATCACCGGTGACGTCAAGGTCACCAAGCAGGGACAGCAGACGCTGAACCTCTACTCGGGCATGACCTTCACCAACAGCCTGCTGGTGAACGGCGGAAACGTGCTGCTCCGTGACGAAGGCGCCATGACCGGAGTCTCCCAGGTCGGTCTTCAGTACGGCGGATTGTATTTCGACAATGCCACGAGTTCCGAAGACCTCGCGAACCGGCTCAATGACGCCGCCCCCGTGACCATGCGTGGCGGCCTCCTTGAGCTCCGCGGACGCGCCCAGACCGCGTCGGCCGAGACCGTCGGCGCCGTCACGCTTGATTCCGGACAGAACAGCCTGAACGTCTCCGCGGGAGGCACGGGCCTCAATTCCGTCGACCTGAACCTGACCTCCCTCTCCCGCCCCGTCGGCGGCGGTACGGTGAACTTCACCGGCGCCTCCGGACAGGCCGGCAGCGCGGCCCGCATCACCATCGGCACCCTCAACGGTTCCTCCACCGCGACCGTCGGCGCCGGCCTGACCAACGGCATCATCGGCGGCTGGGCGGTCATCGGAACCAGCGACTTCGCCTCCTACATCCCCGGACTGGGCGTCGGCGCCCTCGGCGCCAACGGCTTCCCTGCCTACTCGCCCGCTCTCGTCGTCTCGAACAGCACCCTCGCGACCGACAACATCAAGCTGAACACCACGGCCTCCTCGATCACCGCGGACGTCACCGTCAACAGCCTCGCGACTTCCAACGTCGCGGTCGGCACGGTCGGCATCGGTGCCGGCAGCACCCTGACCGTCGGTTCCGGCGGCGTGCTCAGCTTCACCGACACCGCTTGGTTCATCGGTTCCGCCGTCAACCAGGGCACGCTCACCTCCGGCACCTCGGAGCTCTTCCTCTACGCCCAGGGAACCAACGGCATCATGACCGTCCGTTCGGTCATCGCCGACCGTGGCGCGAACCCCGTCGGCCTGACCAAGTTCGGCGCCCATACCGTCGCCCTCGAAGGCCTCAACACCTACACCGGCGGAACGACGGTCAATCAGGGTACGCTGACCGTCCGAGCGGGTTCCCGCATCCCCCTTGCGGCCGATCCGGCCAAGGGCCTGATCCTGAACAACGTCACGTTCACACAGACCTTCGCCGGCGCGATCGCCTCCGGCAACGTCGTCACGCTGAACGCCGGCTCGACCCTCAACTACTTCGACAGCAACACCCAGGCCGGCCTCGTGTTCAACAACCTGGGCGGCACCGGCACCCCCCTCGTCCGCACGTTCAACAACGCCGCGCCGGCCAACCGTGCGGGCGCCAACGGCGTGCTCACCATCGGTGACGCCGGAATCGTCGCGACTTCCGCCAACGTCGGCACCACGGCCACCATCGAGGGCAGGGTGGACTTCGGCACGACCGCCAAGACGATCAACGTCGCGGCGATCGACGTCAACGGCGTCTCCGACGTCGCCCCGCTTCAGCCCTCGCTCGTCCTCCAGGGCATCGTCGGCACCTCGGGCGGCATCACCAAGACCGGCGCCGGCGTCCTCCAGCTCAGCGCTCCGGCCAATTTCACCGGAGCCTTCAACGTCAACGCCGGCGGCATCCGCAACGGAATCACCTACGCCGGTTCCCGATTCTCCCGGCTCACCCTCGGCGCAGGCACGCGGTATGACCTGAACAACGCCACCACCGCCTGGGGTTCGCTCGCCGGTTCCGGCGACATCTTCACCGGAGCGGCCGGCACCCCGACGATGATCGTCGGATTCGACGGTACCAGCAGCACCTTCTCCGGACGTCTCGTCGCCTTCAATGATGCCGCCTACCCGCTCCTGACCAAGGTCGGATCAGGCGTGCTGACTCTGAACTCCGCCCAGGATGCCGACGGCTCGTGGGGAGCGGTCACCGTCAACGGCGGCTCCGTCTTCTACACCGGCGCCGGCAAGGCCTTCCAGTCCGCCTCCGCCGCCTCGGCCGGGGTCTTCAATGTCAACGTCGGCGGCGTGCTCCAGCTCGACAATCTCACGACCGCGGAGAACAGCCGCCTCGGTCTCTCTTCCTTCGGCACGGTGCAGATGCAGGGAGGACGTTTCCTCGTCACCGGCAACGCGTCCACCGCGGTCACGGAACGCGTCACCAACCTGAACATGACCAACGGCGGCGGCCGCGTGGAGCTCTCCTCGCCCGGCGCCGGACTCCGTCTCTCCGTCGGCACGCTTTCCGGCGGCAACAACACCGGCTCCATGGTCATCGCCGGCATCACCGGCAACGCGACCGGCGCGGGCGTCGTCAACCTCTCCGTCGACAACCCCAATTACGTCGGTCTCGCCCAGCAGGGCGGCGGGCTCGGCGGCGTGTTCACCGCCAACGGCAGCACCGACATGATCGTGCGCGGCGACATCCTCGCCGACGCCAACGCGCTCGGTCTGGGAACCGGATTCCTCGTGCGCGACACGCTCGTCATCTCGGACGCCGTCACCACCAACAACAGCGCCACGATCACGCTGCCCTCCGGAGTCACCACCGCCGGCATCGTCGTCGGCGCCACCGTCACCAGCACCTTGCCCGGCATTCCCGCCAATTCCCTGGTCACGGCGGTCGATTCCTCCGCCAACACGTTCACCATCACGAGCGGCACGGGCGTTGCCCCCGCCACCCGCGACATCACCGTGAGCAACTTCTTCCGCGCTCTCGCGGACAATGAGCTCAACTACGTCAGCGGCGGCGCCGCCGGCTGGCGCCAGGCCCAGAACGCCGGCGTCTTCGCCTCGCAGACCGCGGCCCAGACCATCGGCGTCGATACCGTCGTCAATACGCTGACCTTCTCCGGCGCCACCACCTCGCTCAGCTCTTCGCTCGGTACGGCCTTCGGACGCTTCGGTCAGGGCGGACGCCTCCTCACCCAGGAGTTCCGCGGCGCCACCGGCTTCCTCGTCAAGGACGGCACGGCCTCCATCAACGTCGGTTCCTTCACCTCCAATACCGGCGTGACCCTCTTCGGTCACGTCCTCACGGGTGCCACGGCCAACGTCAACTCCACCTTCGGTCTCAACCAGACCTCCGGTTTCGTCAAGACCGGCGGAGGCACGCTGAACATCAACAGTCTCTCCTACTTCACGGGCGGCACGTTCACCGTCAACGGAGGAACCGTGAACCTGAACTCCGGATTGGATAATACGGTCGCCCTGACCGTCCGGGCCGACTCAATCGTCGCCTCCAACCTGCAGGTCAACGCCTTCAACGCCGTCCTGGACCTCAAGAACAAGTCCCAGGCCTTCGGCTCGATCGCCTCGGCCAACGGCATCGCGGGCGGCGCGGGCACCATCACCAACACCGGTGCGGCCACCGTCAACCTGATCTCGACCGGTGGCGGCACCTTCAGCGGAACCCTCGCGGGCAAGCTGAACTTCGTCCGCATGGGCAACAACACGACCACGCTGACCAACGCCAGCACCTACACCGGTGAGACGGTCATCCGTGGCGGCACGCTCCTGCTGCAGGATTCCGGCGCGCTCACCGCCACCTCCGCGGTGCGTTCCTTCTACGGCGTCATCAACCTGGAGAACTTCGGACTCAATCCGAACTCCGGATCGCTGCCCGTTCGCATTCCCCAGGCCGCCCCGATCACCCTGCAGGGCTCGACCCTCCAGGTCGGCGGCACGGGCTCGACCGACACCGTCGTCACCTTCAACCGCATCAACCTCGAAGCCGGGGCCAACGCCCTTAATCCCCAGCCCTACATCTCCGTCGGCGGAACCGTCCGCATCAACGTGGGCAATATCGTCCGCACCGCGGCCAACCGTCCCACACTCAACCTGGTCGGCTGGTCGAACCGTAATTCCGGCGGCACCAACACGCTGGGCCAGCAGGGACTGACTGGAAACTCGAACGTCTTCTTCACGCAGGTCAATTCGGCCGCCTACTCTTCCGGCGACCTCGTCAACGGCATCATCGGCGGCTGGGCGATCGCGTCCGGTGACACCTTCGCCGGCTACTCCGACACCTTCGGCGTGACCCAGATGGGTCAGGCCAATGCCGTCGGCTTCACCGGAACCGACGTGTCCACGGGCAACGCCGCCACGGGCAACTATAACAACGACGGAGCCGCCCGCACGATGCCTTCCGGATCCAGGGTCGCCAACTCGTGGCGTCTTGCCGGGGCCGAACACAACATCACCTTCGCGGGGGGCGCCACCGGCACGAACCTGACTCTGGGCGCCGGCATCGTGACCAATGGGAACGTGCCTTACCGTCTGCTCGCGCAGAGCGCCGCCGACTCCATCACGGGCGCCGCGGCGGCCGACGGCGGGGACGGAAACCTCTATTTCTTCGTCAATCAGAACACGACCGTCGTGCAGCCGAGGATCACTGGATCGTCGAGCGTCGTCTCCTTCGGCGGTGCCACGTTCCGCCTGCAGCCGAACTTCGCTTCCAATGAGCACACCGGCGGCACCTTCGCCAACGGCGGCACGCTCAGCCTTGACGCCTCGGCCGGCCTGACCGCCGTGCCTTCCGGCCAGCGTTGGTTCTCGGCGGCCACGATCGCTCCCACCACGACCACCGTGCAGCTGGCCACCGTCGCCGGACTCTCGGTCGGCTCGACCTTCGTCAATCCGAACTTCCCCGCCGGCACGACCGTCACGGCCGTCGACGCGGGCACCAGCACCGTCACGCTCAGCGCGGCCTCCACCAACGCCACGGCGGCGGCGTCCCAGGTCATCCGTTCCAACGCGCTCAACACTTCCCTCGCCAACTTCGTCGGCCTGACCATCCACAATTCGACGGTCAGCTCCTTCAGCGACGTCGCGAATCAGATCGATCCGGCGACCAACGTCGTCATCAACGGCGGCGGTCGTCTGGTGATGAACAACTTCACCAACATGGTGGCGGGCACGGACGTCGTGCAGTCGCTGCGCTCCGTGACCTTCAACAACGAAGGCGGCGGCGGCAACCCCGACTTGGACATCGGCAATCCCAACGACTACGTGCAGGGTGCCACGCCCAACTTCTCGATCCTGGTCCTGACCGGAGACAACCCCGTCACGGCCACGAACAACAACATGGCGACGACCCCGACCATCTACGGTTCGGACGCCGCTCGCACCCGCCTGCAGTTCTCGGCCGCGAGCCCGGTCATCACGGTGAACGCCGGACTGGCTCCGACCGGTTTCCGCATCAATTCAGCGATCACCCAGAACGTCGGCATGACCGGTCCGATCGTCAAGGCCGGCGCAGGCGCCATGGCCTTGCTCAGCGCTGACAGCACGTTCACGACCGGCTTCGACCTCTCGGCCGGCGGACTCATCGTCGGCAACAGTTCCGACGCAGCCGTCATCACCAAGGGTCCCTTGGGAACGGGCACGCTGACCATCAGGGCCGGCACCTCGATCTTCTCCGACAACGTCATCCGCACCTTGCACAACGCGGTCACGGTCGACGGCAACTTCGAGTTCGGCGGACGTCTTGTCGGCTCCGGACTCATCCTGGCCGGCCCCGTCAACCTCGGCGCCTCCGGTCGCACCATCAGCATCACCCATCCGAACGTGGTCTCGACCCTCTCGGGTACGGTGACCTCTGCCGCGGGTGCGGGCATCACCGGGCTCACCAAGGCCGGTGAGGGCACTCTGGCCCTCAGCGGCTCTCTCAGCCTCGGCGGCGCCGGCATCTCCGTCACGGGAGGCGTGCTTCGTACCACCCTGGCCTCGATCCTTCCCGCGGCTTCGCCCATCGCGATCTCCGCCGGAGCCGGACTCGACGTCTTCGGCACCAGCCAGACTGTCGAGACCGTCACGGGCACGGGCTTCATCACGAATTCCCAGGCCGTGGCCGGACTCGTTCCCGTCCTCACCCTGGGCGGCGCGTCCGACTTCACCTTCGGCGGGGTCATCGCCGACAACGCAGCCAACCTTCTCACGCTGACCAGCAGGCTGGACGTCGTGAAGGAGGGCGCCTCGGTCATGACGCTCACGCAGCCGCAGGGCTACGTGGGAACGACGACCATCAACGCCGGCGTGCTCAGCCTCTCCGGCACGGCCCTTCCCGGATCCGGCAACGTGATTTTCGGCTCCGGCCTGAGCCCCGAGCTCCGTCTGGCCCGCAACGACGCCTTCACCCTGCCCAACGTCATCGAGCAGACCGGCTTGCTGTCCATGACCGGCACCGGCACCGGCACCCTGACTGGAAACAGCGTCAACTTCAACGGCACCCTCGCGGTCAATGCTGGCACGATCACCATCGGTGACGGCGCGACCAACGGAAGCATCGGCACCGCCGGCGTGGCCATGGGTGGCGGCACCCTGCGCTTCAACCGGACTGACGGCGCCGACGCTCCCATCGGCGGTCTCTCGCTGGTGGGCTCGCTGAGCGGCACCGGCACCATCGTCCAGGCGGGCACTGGAACGACGACGCTCGCCCCGATCGGCTCCACGTTCTCCGGTTCCGTAGTCGTGGACGCCGGACGACTCTTCCTCAACTCCGGCGACGCCCTCGGCGGCGCCTCCACGATCACCGTGGCGGCCGGAGCCCGTGTCGTCTTCAATGTCGACCAGGCCCTCGGCAACGGTTCATCGAACCTCGTCGATGTGACTTCGGCCGGCGTCCTCGAGGCCAACGCCGCCTCGGTCCAGCTTGGCATCCTCACCGTGAACGGAGGCTCCCTCGTCGGGACGCCCGTGTCGCTGGGCGGATCCTTCGCCTTCAACGACGCGGTCAACGTCCTTCAGGATGCGACTTTCTCGGCCGAGGGCATGACCGTCGGAACCGGCTCCAGCGGATTCAACGTGGCGGCCGGCAAGCTGCTCACCGTGGACGGAAGCATCATCGACGACGGCTTCGTGGGCGCCACGCTCATGACCAAGCTCGGTTCAGGAACGATGGTGCTCGCCGCCGACAACGCCCGCACCGGCGACGTCCTCATCAGCAACGGCGTGCTCCAGGTCGGCAACGACGGAACGACCGGTTCGCTCGGCGTCCTCGTCTCCGGCACCTCCATCGTCACCAACAACGCCACGCTCATCATCAAGCGCTCCAACGACTTCGTGCTCGATGGCGACCTTGCCGGCACCGGTCAGCTGATCCAGGCGGGCGCGGGCAGAACTGAGCTCACCGGCACGAACAGCTACACGGGCGCAACCATCGTCCAGTCGGGCGTGCTGAAGATCGCTGACGAGGCCCGCCTCGGCGGTTCCAGCGTGACCGACGCGACCAAGCTCCTCTTCAAGGGAGGCCGGCTCGAGTACGTGGACGACACCGTGGAGTTCCTGCGCGCCTTCACCGTCGAGAACGGCGGTGCAGGCTTCGTAGCCGACGGCAACATGCCGATCCTCATCGGCGATGGTTCCACCGCCCAGCTCGACTTCCACAATGCCGCCGCGAGCAACCGTGTCCTGACCCTCTCGGGCTTGGGAACCGCGGACCACACGTTCGCACCGGCCCTCGCCGAATCGGAGGCCGCCGGCCTGGCCTTCTCCTCCATCGTCAAGGAAGGCGTCGGCAAGTGGATCATCGGCTCCTCGGGAGACGCGGTGAACACCGACGCCAACGTGACCGTCAACGCGGGCATCCTCGGCTTCACCGCCGGCGCCCTCGGAGGCGTCTCCCATACCGGCACCGTCACCCTGGCCGACCTTACGACCCTCCGCTGGGAATCCGGCAACACCGATGACGTCTCCGCACGTCTCCGCGTCGCTGCCGGCGCCTCCGCCGTCGCCCTCGATTTCGCGGGCGGCAGCACCACCTTCGCTTCCGGCGTGAACCTCGGCTCGACCGAGTTCATCAAGCAGGGAGCCGGAGCGCTGACCCTCTCCGCCGCCAACACCATGGGTGCCTTCACCCTCGAGGCTGGCACGGTCAACGTCACCCATGCTGCTGCCCTCGGCACCGGAACCGTGACCCTCGACGGCGGCACCCTGCGCGTCAACGCGGCCGTCTCCAACCAGATCGACGTCAACGCCGGCGGCACCCTCGGCGGCGTAGGCAGCGTCTCGCTCGGCGACGTCGACGTGGCCACGGGCGGCACCGTGGCACCGGGCAATTCGCCTGGGGCGCTCTACGGCATCAACATGTCGATCGCCGGAGGCTCGACCTACGTCTGGGAGGTGCGCAACCGCACCCAGAGCCAGGGCATCGGCTACGACTTCCTCAGCCTGAGCGGCAACCTGAACCTCAGCGGCGCCTCAAGCGCGAACCGGATCATCCTCAAGATCGTCTCGCTCGACGCCTCGAACGCCCTGGGCAACGCCGAGCTGTTCACGAACAACGTCATCAACGGCGGTTACATCGCAAACTTCACCTTCGCCACGGTCGGATCCCTCGATCTGGGAGCGAACGCGAACATCAACGACCTGTTCACGATCGACACCAGCGATTTCCGTCACTCCGACGGCAGCGCCTCGGCCGCCGGTCTCTGGTCCCTGAGCTTCGAGAACAACGCGATCACCCTGACCGCGGTGCCCGAGCCCTCGACCTACGGCTTCGCCCTTGGCGCCCTGGCCCTCGCGGCCGCCGCCGTCCGTCGCCGTCGTAAGAACGTCACCAAGGCCTGAGCCTGAGACAGACCGATAGGGAAGGGGGGTGCCGAGCGGTACCCCCCTTTTTTATGTCTGAAATCAGTCAAAAAGTGACCATACAGCGGCTTTACAAACTTTTGATAATTAAAGTCGGCAAACCATTGGTTTACAGCTTTTTAACTAATTAACCGTTTGAAAATAGGGGGTAAAACTAGGATTTTAACCCTACAAATCCCGTCACACCCCAAGGTGACTCACCCCCTTTTCAGAGGATCGGCCGTGCCGGTCCGGATTCTACTGCATCCGTAATGTC
>JACCED011677700.1_pt1 | contig 31035 bp, 27 predicted proteins | sample 7455021 | NCBI WGS metagenome assembly JACCED01 (sample SAMN15323456, study PRJNA562643) | freshwater metagenome | isolation source: river surface water | place: USA:Blue River Watershed | collected 2017-08-19 | reverse complement strand
TCAGATCGCCTTTGGAATATGTAGGTGAATTTGAAAATTTAAATTATGCTAGGTGTCGCAAATCTCACAGAGACAAACGCACTGGTTTTATCCAGAGCGTCAACAATATTCAAAGAGAGCGACTATGCAGAAATTTATATATAGCCTATTGGGACTGTTGAGCTTGTTATTCGTGCCAGCGCACGCACAGGCGCAGGCCTATCCAGACAAACCAATTAAATTAATTGTCCCGTGGCCCCCTGGTGGCGGCGCGGACGTCGTCTCACGTCTATTGTCTAAAGCTGTCGGCGATGATCTTGGCACGCAGCTCATTATCGATAACCGGGCCGGAGCGGCCGGTAATATTGGTGCAACCGCAGCGGCACGTTCGACCCCCGATGGTTACACGATCGTTTTCGCATATTCAGGCACACACTCGATTAATCGACATTTGTACAAGTCGATGCCGTTCGAGGAAAGTGATTTCGCACCCGTGGTGTTTGTGGCGTCTGTTCCTCAGTTGTTGACCGTTAGAGCCGATAGTCCTTACAAGTCTGTAGCAGACGTGATTGCCGCTGCGAAAGCCAATCCAGGAAAGCTCACATACGGTTCAAGCGGTAATGGTGCGATTAACCATTTGGCGGGACAAATGTTCGCTGACATGGCGGGCGTCAAGTTGCAGCACGTGCCGTATAAAGGGGGGGCGCCCGCGACCAATGCGATTCTGTCCGGTGAAATCGATCTGATTTTCGGTGAACCTGCTCCGTTGTTGCCACATGTGAAAGGTGGGAAGTTGCGTGCGTTGGCGGTGACAAGCGCCAAGCGTTCCCCAGGCGTACCGGATCTCCCCACCATTGCGGAAGTTGCTGTGCCGGGTTACCAGGTGACGTCATGGAACGGCTTTCTTGCCCCCGCGGGAACGCCAGACGCAGTGATCAAACGGCTGAATACTTCGTTTAATAAGGTTCTTGCGGATCCGGCCATGCGCGAGCGCTTAATCCAGATGGGGTACGAGCCCGTGGGCGGAGCGCCGGAATTGTTCTCGGCGCATATCGCAGCAGAAACAAAAAAATGGGGCCCCGTGATTAAGGCCTCTGGCCTTGAGATGAACTAGATGATATTCATGAGCCAAAGCGGGATCACGGATCCCGCTGGTGAGGCCGCCTGGCGCGAATGGTATGTCGAACATTTGCGGATCATGTGCACTGTGGACGGAATCGATTCTGCCCAGCGCTTTCGCACGCGGTCGCCGGGCTGGCCGCCGTCACTCGCCATGTACAGTATTCGTGCGCCTGAGGTATTTGTCGATCCGTACTATCAAAAAATCCGAGGGATGGGGCCATGGTTAGACTTAATCGATAGGCGCTACTACAAGAGAAATTTGTTCGAGGGTGAGCTTCTCGGTCAAGCTGTCGTCGCACCACGATTAGGGCAAGGAGAGGTCTTGCTCGTGACTGATCAGCCTTCGGCTGGGCACGAGGATGGGACGTTGTCATTTACCTGGCTCAAAACGGTTGGTCTTGATATCAGCACACCGTATCGAGGCATTTGTGTTATGTCGCGGGCGCAGCTGCAAAGCATGTCCGATCGTCCCGATATTGCCGTTTACTTCCCAGATTGAACCGACATGAACTCTTCAAGATTTACCTTGATCGCAGGTGCAACCGGTCAAATCGGTAGCAGTGTCGGCACGCATTTGTTTGAACAACAGGGCTGGAATCCTCTCGGGCTTGCACGCGTACCCAGACAGGACGCGCCATATCCGATGATGGCGCTTGATCTGACGAATGCAAAAGATTGTGTCACAAAGATTGCGGCACTCCCGAACGTGACACATGTTCTCTATGCAGCACGATATGATCACTTCGGCGGCGAGCTTGAGTCACGCGAAACGAATGTTCGCATGTTAGAGAACTTGTTAAATGCGTTGGATCCGGTTTCTGCAAACCTGCAGCATATTCACCTGGTCCACGGTACAAAATACTATGGGCATACAGTCCAAGAGCGCCGTACTCCTTATCAAGAAGACGATGCATGCGGGAACTTCAATAGTTTCTATTACGAGCAGCAATGCATGCTTGAGCAACGTCAACGTGGCAAAGCATGGTCGTGGTCAGTATCCCGACCGCATGCGTTTTGCAACTACCGGACCGATGAGCCACGTAACATGATTTTGATCGTGGGACTCTACGCCTCGATTCTGCGTGAATTAGGATTGCCGCTTGTTTATCCAGGCACGGAGCGCAGTTACAGAGCTAAGACACAATTCTCTTGGCTGCCAACGCTCGCGCGGGCAGCTACCTGGATGATGACGGACGAGCGCTGCGCGAATCAGGCCTACAACATTGTGAATGGCGACCCCATGAGTTGGTCGCAACTCTGGCCAATCTTTGCCAGATATTTTGATATGGAGTGTGGTGCGCCGCAAGATACTTCCTTTGCGGAGTTTGCGCGTCAGCATGCACAGACATGGTCGGTTACCACCAATAAATATGGTCTGCAGCGTTCAGATCTAGAAGCACTGGCGCAGTGGCCTTACGGTGATTATGTGATGTCGTTGCAATGGGATGTTGTGTCTGACATGAGCAAAGCGGCTAGGGATGGCTTCACTGAGCGCGTCAATACACCGACCATGTGGCTAGAGGGTTTTGATTTCTTTAGATCACAAAAAATTATTCCTTGAAGGTAGAAATAAATTGGCAGCAATAATTGAGACGGACGTTTTGGTGGTGGGTGGCGGCGGAGCAGGCTTGGCCGCCGCATCTGAGGCTGCGCTGGCCGGACGCAATGTCATTCTTTTAGAAAAGAATGCTGAGACAGGGGGCTCGACCTCATGGTCAGTAGGTTCCATCACCGCAACAGGTACGCCTCATCAACGTAGGGCCGGAATTGTAGACAGCACAGATGCACATTTTGAGGATATGGCTAAGCATGCTGGAGAGCTAGCACCTCGCGATAACCTGAAATTGCGCCGTATCCTAGTCAATCACACGTCAGATATGATTGATTGGTTGATGAAGTTGGGGGTCGTTTTTGTCGGCCCTGAGGAAGAGCCGCCGCACCGTGTTGCCCGGATGCATAACGTCGTACCAAATTCCAAATCGTTTGCGTACCACTTGACGCGGCATTGTCAGCAACTTGGCGTAGACATTAGGTTGAATACTGCGTTAGACAGCTTGCTACTTGAAGGAGATCGGGTGGTGGGCGCACAAGTTCGTACCTCAGATGGTGTGATGCATCAGGTACGCGCGCGTTACGGTGTTGTTTTGGCCAGTGGTGATTACAGTGCCGCTGCGGATTTGAAGTCAAGCTTGGCAAATCCGGACGTTGCGCTTGTCGATGCGATTAATACGACAGCAACGGGTGATGGGCACCGCATTGCGATGCAGATCGGAGCAAAAGTCGTCAATGGCGATATTGTGCGAGGCCCCATCATGCGTTTTATCGCTCCAACGCGACCTAACTTATTGCAAAAATTGCCACCGAAAAAGTGGATTGCACAATTGATTGCCGCCTCAGCAAATTATTTACCCAAATTTATTCTGCGCCCGTTTTTAATGAGTTTCTTAACGACAGCAGTAAGTCCGTCGACTGATTTGTATAAACAGGGCGGCATTCTGATTAATAAACTTGGTCAGAGATTTACCGATGAGTTGAGTAAGCCCAATCGCGACATGGCAAAGCAACCAGAGCGAGTTGGATGGATCGTCTTTGATCAAGCGGTTGCCGAAAAGTTTTCAGCGTGGCCTTACTTTATTTCGACTGCGCCAGGCGTGGCCTACGCCTACCTTGCAGACTATCGACGCAATCGTCCCGATATTTTTCACCAGGCGGATAGTATTGAGGCCCTCGCGCGCAGTATGGGTGTTGATCCCACTGCATTGTCGACGACCCTTAACAAATATAACGAAAGCGAACGTCAAGAGCGTCCAGCCCTCACGCAAGGGCCATTTTTTGCCTTGGGGCCCGTCAAAAGCTATGTTGTTTTCACTGATGGTGGTCTCAATGTGAATGAACAGTTGCAAGTTATGCATGCGAATGGCTCTGTCATCCCTGGCTTGTATGCCGCAGGCTCGGCGGGGCAAGGCGGGTTGTTGTTAGAAGGGCACGGCCACCATTTGGGTTGGGCCTTTATTTCCGGGCGACTGGCAGGTCGCAACGTTTCTAAGAACTTGGCTGTCGGAAGAACATCATGATTAAGAAAACAAAGCGGTTCGGTTTATTGTTACCTTCCTCAAATACGACCCAAGAACCGGAGTTCGCAGAGGTTTTGCCGAACGATGTCTCTTTGCATTGTGCGCGATTGACGTTACGCAATATTGATCCAGAGTCCACGATCAAAATCGTTGCAGAGCTTGAGTCAGAAGCTCAGAAGCTTAAGGATGCGGAGGTGGATGCGGTTGTGCTCTCGGCCACGGCCCCCTCTACGCGATTGGGGAAAGGGTATGACAAGCAAATTTGTGGTCGTATCGAGCAGGCATGCGGCAAGCCAGCAACGACCGCCGCGACAGCGATGCTCGAAGCATTTTCTCTGTTGAATATTAAAAAGATTGTATTGGCTGCCCCCTGGGGCGAGGGGACAAATCAAACGGTTGCCGAGTTTATTGAGGCGAGCGGCGTGAGTGTGCTGCGACAGAGGGCGATGGGTATCATCAGCAATATCGAGGTTGGTCATCTTGCTGCCCAAACGGCCTATGACTTGGGACGTCAGGCAGATCACCCTGACGCAGAGGCTATATTTTTGGCTTGTGGGAATTGGATGACCTTAGAAGTGATCGAGGCTCTTGAAAAAGACACGGGAAAGCTTGTGCTCAGTACAAATAGCTGCGCGATCTGGGCCACCATGAATTTGATGGGTGGCGCGTGGTCGATCCCTGGTCACGGACAACTGTTAGCTAATAAAAAATAGGGTTAAGCGTTATGTATCCGACTCCGCCAAGTATCAAAACAGAGGTTTTCTTTCGTGTGCCGGACCATCTTCGGCGTCCGGGTCAGCTCAACGCGGAACGGCGTGCCGCTGCGAAAGGTGGCGATAAAACAGATTGCTTTCTGGAAGGCCCTTCGTTTGATTTGGCGGGCAATCTGTATTTGGTCGATGTCGCGTTTAGTCGAATATTTCGTGTGGATCCTGCGGGCAACGTTGAGGTGCTGTGTGAATATAACGGTGAGCCCAACGGTTTAAAAATACATCGTGACGGAAGAATTTTCGTCACCGATCATAAGTTGGGGCTGTTATTGTTGGATCCAAATACGGGAAACTTATCACCGGTTGTCGAGCGCTATATGACGGAGAGCTTTAAAGGGCTCAACGATCTATTTATAACCAGCCAAGGCGATATTTACTTTACGGATCAAGGGCAGAGCAGTATCGATGATCCAAATGGCAAAGTGTATCGATTGAATGCTGCCGGACGACTCGAGAGACTGTTGCACAATGTACCCAGCCCCAACGGCATCGTCATGAGTCCCGACGAGAAACTCTTATACGTAGCAGCAACACGTGGTAACTGTGTATGGCGCTCTTACTTGACGCCGGACGGGGCGCTCGCACGCACAGGAATTTTTGTACAAATGTCTGGCGGCACCGGGCCAGACGGTATGGCAATGGATGTCGAGGGTAACTTGATGGTAGCCCATGTGGGCGCTGGAATCGTTTGGGGATTTTCTGCGCTTGGCGTGCCGGTGATGCGTATCGATTCATGCAAAGGCTTGGCGACAACGAATATGGCCTACGGCGGAAAGAATAACCAAACGTTATTCATTACTGAGTCCGAGAGCGGATGCGTGCTGATCGCCAACCTGGATGTCCCAGGTCGGCCTATGCATTCTCATCAGTCGTTCAGTCCAGCTTGAGATTTGCTGCTTTCACCACCCGTGCCCACTTTTCCATATCGGCCCGAATAAAGTCTGCGAAGTCTTTTTCAGTGGTGATGGTTGGCACAAGGCCAAGCTTGGCTAGATCAGCGATGACCTCTGGCTGGCTGAGAATATCAAGCGCCGCCAAATGAATTTTGTTGCGAATATCGGCTGGCGTTTTTGCCGGTGCCACGAGCCCATACCAGTAGTCCATATCAAAACCGGGGACACCTGCTTCGATAAAAGTTGGCACATCAGGCATAGCAGAGGACCGTTTCTTGCCGGTTTGCGCAATGGCCACGAGTTGTCCAGATTTGACGATGCCAGCGACGGCGGGTAAGGGGGCAAACAGCACCATATCGCGCTGTTGCCCCAGCATATCAGCCGTCACGGCGCCCGTCCCTTTGTAGGGAACGTGGGTTAATTTGATTTTTGTTTCAAAGATAAAGAGTTCGGCAGCCATATGTGCACCGCTGCCAGCACCGGCCGATCCGAAGTTGATCTTTCCTGGACTGGCTTTGGCAAGTCGCACCAGGTCGCCTGCAGACTTCACGGCAGAGGAAGGGTGGACCACGAGCACCATCGGCGCCGCTGCCAGTGCGGTAACCCCAACAAAATCGCGCTCAACGTTATAGGGCAGTTTGGGATACAGCCCAGGGTTGATCCCAATTTCTGAAACAGAACCGACAAGGAGTGTCTTGCCATCTGGCGCTGCACGCGCGACGAACTGCGCACCGATCGATCCGGATGCGCCAGGCTTATTTTCAATCGCAACCGTGGTGCCTAGTTTTTCAGCAATCTTGGGCATGATACGGCGCGCAAGAACATCCGTTCCACCACCAGGCGCAAACGGAATGATGACGTTGATGGGACGGTCTGCTGTACCCTGTGCGTAGGATGCGGAAGGGCTGATCGCAGTGAGCGCTGTTGCGAGCAAGGCTGCAAAGCCAAACAAAATTTTAGTGTTCATGTTGTCTCCAAATCGTATCGATGCAGCAGCATCTTTCTTGTAGCGCTTGATATTACTGGATATTCGGTGGTGCCTTCTACAAGTTCTTGACACGGGTTATCCCCTGTGGAACGATGGGATATGACCCCTACAAAATTCCTTGATCTGAAGCTATCTGGCCAAACGGCATGGGTCCTGGGCGCGTCCGGTGCGATTGGCTCAGCCATCGCTGTGATGTTGGCCGAATTGGGCGTACGTGTGTGGTTAAGTGGCCGAAATAAGACGAAGCTACAAGAGGTCTGTGATCGCATCACACGCGCTGGTGGGCAGGCATCGATCCAGGTCCTTGATGCAACGCAGTCCGTTGCGGTTGACGAGGCGGCAAACACGATTGCACGCGCGGCGGGTCGCATTGATATTCTGGTTAACTCGACTGCGTTGCCGACATTCGGCAAGTTTACTGAGCTCACTGATGCAGATTGGGAACGTACCTTTCAAAGCAAGTTAATGGTTTATGTACGCACCATGCGTGCGGTGTTGCCGCACATGATTGAGGTGGGGAGCGGCACGATCATCAATATTTCGGGTAAGGCGGGCCGATTACCATCGCCTGCTCATTTACCCGGCGGCAGTATGAACGCGGCTATTAATCTATTGACGAAGGGCATCGCAGATGCCTATCAGCATCAGGGCATCCGTGCGAACACCATTGCACCAGGACCCATTGCTTCAGAGCGGTTGAATGCGCTGAATGCGCAACTCGCTACGATTGCAACAGCCAAACCAGAGTTTATGGCGCGCAAAGGGGAGCCCGAAGATGTGGCGCGTGCAGTGGCATGGCTTGCGAGCCCGTTATCTGATTATATGAATGGGATTGTGTTGCCGCTCGATGGCGGTTCAATTCCGACGGTTTGAAAATCAGTACACATTAAAAGAAAACTGCCGGAGATCCGGTAAGGGTAAGGAGACCTGTATGACAAAGCTATTCAAAATACTTGTTGCTGCCGCTTCTATTGCACTCGGGTGTTGTGCAAGTGTCCAAGCGCAAGATGTCTATCCATCGAAGGCGATTAAGTTAATCGTTCCGCTTGGTGCAGGGGGGGCAACCGATGTCGTGGCACGCGTCGTCGCAGCGAAATTATCGCAACGCTTGGGACAGCAGGTGGTTGTGGAAAATCGCCCAGGTGCGGAGGGCATTATTGGTGTGAACGCAGGGGCCAAGGCGGATCCCGACGGCTATACCTTGGTCCTTGGTTCCAGCACGACTTTAGCAGCCAACTTTCAGTTGCGTAAGAGTCTGCCATTTCATCCCATCAAGGATTTAGAGCCGGTCTCGATGGCGTTAAAAGATTTCTATAACATCTTAGTCATTAGCCCGAGCGTACCCGCGAATTCGCTTAAAGAGTTTATTGCGCTCGCAAAGGCAAATCCTGGAAAGTACAACTATGGTACAGCGACGGTTGGCTCAAAAATTTGTATGGAAATGTTTAAGACCGCAGCGGGTATCGACTTAAAGACGATTAACTACAAGAGTTCGCCTCAGGCCCTCAATGACTTGATGGGAGGGCAGTTAGAGATTATTTGCGAACCCGTTGCGACCTCAGTTCCAAATATCAAGGCCGGCAAAATTAAGTCGATTGGCGTGACGAGCTTGACCCGAGTTGAGCAGGCACCAGATTTGCCGACAGTTGCTGAGCTTGGCATACCGGGTTTTGACTACAGCGCCTGGGTGGCGGTGTTTGCTCCAGCCAAGACACCTAAACCGATCATTGATCGTTTGGCGAAGGAGTTGGCCATTGTTCTCGCGGATCCGGAGACCGATGCAAAAATCCGATCGATTGGAGCAGCGCCGATGATTGGTGGACCGAAAGAGTTGGCCGCGTTGTTAGATGCAGAGATTGCACGGGCTGGGAAGGTTGTTAAAGACGCAGGGATTCAACCGGAATAGTCTGATGAGCATAACGCCCCGAATATTTTTAGTGCATGCGGTAGATGTATCGATGGCACCGGCATCAAACAGTTTCAAAAAGCTGTGGCCAGAAGCTAGTATTGTCAATCTGCTGGACGAATCACTGGCAATTGATATGCTGGCCGATGGAAAGATGACACCGGGCATGGTGGCGCGTTTTGCACGACTCGGGCAGTACTGCGTGGACGCAGGTGCTGATGCAATATTGTTTACATGCTCAGCCTTCGGCGAGGCCATCAATAATCTAAAGACCTTGCAAAGGATCCCGATCCTAACGCCCAACCAGGCGTTATTCGAGGAGTTGCTTCAGGTCGGTGGCAGAGCCGCCATGTTGACGACATTTACCCCATCGGTACAGGCGCTACGCAGTGAGCTGTCTGACATGGCTGCAACCTTGGGACTCAAACCCGATGTTGATTCGTTTATGGTGGAAGGTGCGTTAGATGCACTCTTGGCGCAACGTGGCCATGAGCATGATCGACTGATTGCGCAACGCGTCAACGGTCTGAGCGAATATCCAACGATCGTCTTGGGTCAGTTTTCAATGGCGCAGGCGGCGTTGCATCCTGAGATTAAGACCAGTGCACGTATCCTGACCACGCCTGACTGTGCCGTGAGGAAGCTCAAAGGCTTGCTCGGCGTTTAATTCTCTCGCCAGAGTCTTCAGGCGTTCGCACGGATGCGAACGCCTTTTTACTATTTAGAAAAATGCCTGGATGCCAGTTTGTGCACGGCCCAGAATAAGCGCATGCACATCGTGGGTGCCTTCGTAAGTGTTCACCACCTCGAGGTTGACCAAGTGACGTGCGACACCAAACTCGTCCGAGATACCATTGCCACCCAGCATGTCACGTGCCATACGCGCGACATCCAGAGCTTTGCCGCAGGAGTTACGTTTCATGATCGAGGTGATTTCGACGGCAGCGGTACCTTCGTCTTTCATCCGACCTAAACGTAGGCAACCCTGAAGACCGAGTGTGATTTCAGTCTGCATGTCGGCCAGCTTCTTCTGAATCAGCTGATTCGCGGCCAAGGGACGTCCAAACTGTTTGCGATCCAGTGTGTACTGGCGCGCCATGTGCCAACAGAACTCTGCTGCACCTAGCGCACCCCAGGCGATACCAAAGCGCGCCGAGTTCAAGCAGGTGAAAGGACCTTTCAGTCCAGTTACGCCAGGCAGCATCTGTTCGTCACCGACTTCAACGTTATCCATGACGATTTCACCTGTGATCGAGGCCCGCAAGCCCACCTTACCGTGGATAGCGGGCGCGGACAGGCCTTTCATTCCTTTCTCGAGAATGAAGCCGCGGATACGTCCGTCATGGTCACCGCCAACACACTTGCCCCAGACAACAAACACGTCCGCGATCGGTGAGTTGGAGATCCACATCTTGTTGCCGGTGAGTGAATAGCCGCTTGCTGTTTTGACGGCGCGCGTTTCCATTCCAGCGGGATCGGATCCATGATTAGGCTCCGTTAAGCCAAAGCAGCCAATCCATTCGCCGCGAGCAAGCTTAGGGAGATATTTTTGCTTCTGCGCTTCGCTGCCGAACTCGTTGATTGGCACCATCACAAGCGAAGACTGCACACTCATCATCGAACGGTAGCCGGAGTCAACACGTTCAACTTCACGAGCGATCAAGCCATAGCTAACGTAATTCAGTCCAGAGCCGCCGTACTCTGTGGGGATGGTCGGGCCCAATAAACCAAGTTCGCCCATTTCAGGAAAAATATTGACGTCTGTTTTTTCGTGGCGAAAACCCTCGAGCACGCGCGGTGCCAGTTTGTCTTGGCAATAAGAACGTGCAGCATCCCGCACCATGCGCTCTTCGTCTGTGAGTTGGCTGTCTAGTAAGAGGGGATCTTCCCAGTTGAAGGTGGCGTCAGAGGCCATGAAATGCTCCAGATAATTAACTATAAAAAAATTGTACGAGGGGTCGGTCGTGTTGCTTGTGAAAGACCTTAAGCTTTTTGGGCAGCGGCCCGAAGTTTAGAGATGGTCGTTGTTGGTGTGATTGCTTCTGGGTCGATCAAGCAGTGAATAATCGCAGGTAAGCCACTGGCGACTGCACGTTCAAACGCAGGTCCAAACTCTTCGGTTTTTTCAACGCGCTCACCATGTCCACCAAAGGCGCGGGCGTAGGCCGAGAAATCTGGGTTCTTAAGCTGTGTCGCCGAAATCCGCCCTGGGTAGTGCTTCTCTTGGTGCATACGAATCGTGCCGTACATCCCATTGTCGACAATGACGACTACGAGAGGCAGGTTGTATTGCACGGCGGTCGCAAACTCTTGGCCATGCATCATGAAACAGCCGTCGCCGGCAAAGCAAACCACCAGTTTGTCCGGTGCGACACGCTTTGCACCAACCGCGGCAGGTAAGCCGTAACCCATCGAGCCCGAAGTCGGCGCGAGTTGTGTGCCGAACTGTGTGAAGCGATGAAAACGATGCAACCAGGTTGCAAAGTTACCGGCGCCGTTGGTCATGATCGCATCGGCTGGGAGTTTGGATTCCAGGTAAGCCATCACGCCGCCCATCTGCAACGCGCCTGGGGTTTTGATCGGGATCGGGTCGCTCCAGTTGAGGTAGCTTTGGTGCATGGCGGCTGTGTCGGCAGCCCAAGGCGTAGCCGAGGGTGTTGCCAAGCTGCTGAGTTCCGCGGCGAACGCGATAGGCGATGCGTTGATGGCGACCGCTGCACGGTAGACGCGTCCAAGCTCACCACTATCTGGATGCACATGAACGAGTGTTTGCTTTGGTACCGGAATATCAAATAGGGTGTACGCCTGGCTGGGCATTTCGGACATGCGACCGCCCACGAGGAGCACCAGATCAGCATCTTGCACGCGCTTGAGCAGTTCTGGATTCAGTCCGATACCAACGTCGCCAATGAAGCACGGGCTGCTCGCAGGAAAAAGCATCTGGCGTCGGAACGACACGGCAACCGGTAGTTTGAAGCGCTCGGCAAACTCGACAAATTGTTTGACAGCTGTTGCATTCCAACGCGCTCCACCGAGAATAGCGACGGGTGCTTTGGCTTGTGACAAGCGCTTGGCGAGGTCCGCCATTTGACCGATTGAAGGCGCAGAGTCGATCGCGTCATAGTGCGGGGCGTCTGGCACCGTTGCGAGTTCGACCAGCATGTCTTCAGGCAGCGCAATCACGACAGGACCAGGTCGTCCAGAGGTGGCGACATGAAACGCACGCGAGAGAATTTCCGGAATACGCGCTGGATCGTCGATCTCGGTTGCCCATTTCGCCGCTTGCCCGAAAACGGCCCGGTAATCCATCTCTTGGAACGCTTCGCGCTCACGCATGCCACGTTCGATTTGTCCGACAAAAACAATCATCGGGGTCGAGTCTTGTTTGGCAATGTGAATACCGGCGAGGGCATTCGAGGCACCCGGTCCGCGCGTGACCATGCAAATACCAGGTTGTCCGGTCAGTTTGCCGTGTGCATCCGCCATCATGGCGGCGCCGCCTTCTTGGCGACAAACAGTCACTTCAATATTGACATCAACGAGCGCGTCTAGCACCGCTAAAAAGCTTTCGCCCGGGACACAAAACACGTGCTTCACACCGTGGCTGACCAACTGGCCGACAAGAATTTGACCGCCAGTGCGGGGGTTTTTAGCTGAAGGGGCTTGGCTCATTATTTTTTAGTCATTTATGGTGAAAGGAATGGACTTAATCATATCGTGTTGCGAGGGCATTTTTCTCGGCCGACTCAATTAAATTGGGCTGCCGAGCCAATGGCATAGGTCGCTATCTGCCAAGGATGTGTCGCCGATTGGATCTCTGGCGGCGAGACGGTGTTGTAAAACCAAGTCGGCCAGTTTTGCTCGAATGGGCATGGATGCTTGCTTGGCTTCCCAGCGCATGCCAGCCATCGTCACCACGTGATAGAGCCCGCTCGCAGCTTGGCGCGCTTGCTCTGAGGTGTTGGATGCACTGGCGCTCTCGGCAAACGCAAAAGCGCGTTCAATACGTTCCGCTTGCAGGGCTGCCAAGGCGGGTGAAACAGGGAGACCATTTGCGAGCAACGCCGCAACATGGGCACGCAGCGCGGGTAGGGCGTCCTCGCGCTGAATAGCGCGCAGCACATCGAGTGCGACGATATTGCTTGTTCCTTCCCAGATGGAACCAAGGTGGGCATCGCGCAGCACGCGTGGGTCGCTCCACTCCTCGATATAACCACAGCCCCCGCGGACTTCCATGGCGTCGCCTGCAACTTTGCGGGCGTCCCTGCAGGCACGAAACTTGATTAGTGGGGTCATAATTCGCATGAGCGGACGTTTGCTGGGGTCGTTATCGGCCGCAGCTAAGGCTTGGGCTGTCTGATACACCATGGTTCTCGCTTGCTCGGTCAGCATGGCCATTTTGCTCAATTGACGTTGCATTAACGGCATGTCAGCTAGGTGCTTGCCAAACGCTTGACGATTTTTTGCCACATACAGCGCCTCGGTTAAAGCGCGTCGCATCAGACCCGCGGCACGCACCCCGTTCGAGAGCCGCGAGTTGTTAATCATGTCGGCCATTTGTTTGAAGCCCATGCCGCGTTCGCCGACGAGCCAGGCAAAGGCCCCCTCCAGCCGAATCTCACCGCTCGCCATCGAGCGCGTCCCAAGCTTGTCTTTGAGTCGCAGAATCCTGTAGTGGTTCGGTGAGCCGTCAGGGCGTGTACGTGGCAGCAGAAAGAGTGAGACGCCCTTGAGCCCCTCAACGGGTTCAGAGCGCGCCAATACCATCGCGAAGCCAGCATCTGGATTTGAACAGAACCACTTGTCCCCAGTCAGCACCCATTCCCCGCTAGCGTTCTGCTCTGCTTGCGTGGCGGTTGCGCTGACGTCAGAGCCAGCGCCCTGCTCGGTCATGAACATCGCGCCTTGATGCAAAGCGTCAAAGTCCTGCGTGGTGACCATGGGGAGTACTTGGTCGACAAGCGTTGGATCACCAAATTTTCTCAGGGTCCTTGCGAGTGAGTCGGTCATACTCACGGGACAACACAAGCCGAATTCCGCTTGAACGAATAAATACGTCAGAGCATATTTGGCCGCAGGCGGCATCGCTGTAGGCCATCCCAGAACGCCACCACGATGCGACAACGCAGCGAGTCCAAACTCGCTGTAAGCGAACCGCTCCAGCTCAACATAGGCCGGGTGCTTATTCACTTGCGATACATCGATACCAGAGCGGCTGCGAACCGACAGGGTCGGTGGATGCTTATCTGCGACACCCGCTAATTCATCCAGTAAAGAACCCGCTAGTGCGCCGAGTCGTGTCAGATGTGGCAACAAATGTTTGTGTAAGTCTTGCGGAAGATAACAAGTGAGCAGGTCTTTACCCGCGTCCGCTTCAAAAAGGTTGATGCCGCGCGAGTCTGGAACGGGATGGGACATGCTGTCTCCGAATTGAACTTTAAGCGTGAAGGCGTGCGAGAGTCTCTTGGGCGATCGCGAGGCTTGAGGTGAGTCCGGGGGACTCAATACCGAATAGATTCACGAGTCCAGGTATGCCATGTGTTGCCGGTCCGATGATCATGAAATCGGCGGCGGGTTCGTGTGGCCCGGAAACTTTTGGTCGTATGCCCGTGTAGCCAGGCGCGAGGCTTGCGTCGGGCATTCCAGGCCAGTAGGTGCGCACCGCTTCATAAAAACCATCGCATCGACTTGCATCAATGTCATAGTCGACCTTGTCGATCCATTCTGTGTCTGGCCCAAATTTCGCTTGACCGCCTAGGTCAAGGGTGAGGTGTACCCCCAGCCCTGCATGGTGGGGCGTCGGATAAATCAATCTGGTGAAGGGTGCGCGGCCTTGCAGGGTGAAATAACTGCCCTTGCACAAGTACTCGGTAGGAATAGAAGCTTCCGGTATGCCCCGAATTTTGCGTGCGAGCGTCGGCGCATGGAGACCTGATGCATTAATCAATACATTGCAACTTAACTGCATCGCATCTGAGCCACCGAACTGCAAGTTAAAACCACCTTCGCTACGCACCTCTCCTGAAAGCAGAGGCGTATGGAAAACGCACTGTGCCCCCGCGTTCTCCGCATCGCCTTGGTAGGCCAGCATCAAACCATGGCTGTCTATGATGCCGGTAGAGGGTGAGAGAAGTGCCGCCGTGCAAAATAAGGCGGGCTCCAGCGCTTGTGCCTGACTTGCGCTGAGTAATTCCATGTCGTCCACCCCATTGACGCGGGCCTTACTCAAAATATCATCGAGCGTGGCGATTTCCTCTTCGCTGGTCGCGACAATCAGTTTGCCGATGCGCTGATGTGAAACGCCTTTTTCGGCGCAGTAGGCATACAGCATGTGTCTGCCCTGTACACAGAGCTTTGCTTTCAAACTGCCTGCGGGGTAATAGATTCCAGCATGGATGACTTCAGAGTTTCGGGCGCTCGTGCCTGTGCCGATCCCTTCGGCTGCTTCGACAACCATGACTTCGCGTCCAGACTGTGCCAAGGCGCGTGCAATCGCGAGTCCTACAACACCAGCACCAATAATGATGCAATCAATATCCGTACTCATATTGTTTAACGCTACTTTGTTTCAGTGAGTGATGGAGTGAGGTCGTAGCCACCTGAGTGGTACACCAAGGGCAGACTGTCGTTACGTCCGCAGTGTTCGACCTGGCCTACAAAAATAATGTGATCGCCTTCCTCATAACGACTACGATTCACACATTCAAACCAGGCGGCACACTGTGCGTCCAGGCGAGGCGAGCCGTTCGGCGCTCTTGTCAGCGCGAGCCCTTCGAAGCGTTGCGCTGCAGTTCCTTTCGAAAACCGTTGCGCAAACATCATCTGGTCGGATGCCAAAACATGAATCACATAGCGATCACATTGCTGCATCGTGGCGAGTGACGAAGAATTACGTGACAAACTCCAAACCACAAGTGGTGGATCGAGTGAGACCGAATTGAATGAGCTCACGGTCAGCCCAACGGGCGGTTGGTCTGGAAGTGATGCGGTGATAACCGTTACGCCTGTGGGGAACCGTCCCAAAGCAGCTTTGAAAAAATTGGAGTCGAAGTCCGGTGTTGATGCATGCATGTCAGGGTGAGATCCGTCCAAGTGTCCAGCCGTTGTTAGCTGACTGCACATAAGTCAGGCGGTCATGTAGACGAGAAGGTCGACCTTGCCAGAATTCAAAATATTCGGGTTTGAGGCGATAACCCCCCCAGTGTGGTGGACGGGGCGGCGTGTCACCATACTTTGCAGCCATTGCTTGCTGGCGCGCTTCGAGCTCCGCGATTGTGGTCGGCTGGCTCTGCGCAGAGGTCCAGGCACCAATGCGTGAATCAAGCGGACGGCTGTGAAAGTATTCGTCAGACTCTTGCGCCGAGACCTTTTCTACTAAGCCTTCGATTCGGACTGTGCGCTCATTCTGTTGCCAAAAAAATAGCAGAGATGCCCATGGCTGGGCGAGCAAGTCGTGACCCTTACGGGATTCATAATTGGTATAAAAAACAAAGCCATTGTCGTCGTAGCCTTTAAGCAGCACGATACGCGCAGAGGGGCGGCCCTGAGCATCTGCTGTTGCCAACGTCATCGCGGTCGGTTCAGGAACCTTGTCCTCAAGCGCATGGTTAAACCACAGCCCAAATTGCTCGAACGGTGAACTTTTAGCGTCTTTTTCTGACAGCGTATGCTTGTGATAACTCTGGCGAATATCTGCAATCGACATGATGTTGCTCCGTAACGGCCGAGACCGCCGCGCTGCTCGCGCGACGTTACCTTAACCTTACTCTTAGTGTACCGTGACGTGGACGTCCCAGCCCCGGGCCGCCACTCGAATTTAGGGGTTCAGGTGCTCAGGCATCGGGCCGCAAGGCACGAAGGGATTTCACTAAATCCATCAGTCTTTGGTCGTGTATCCCGGCGGAATATAGGGCATCGGCCGTTTGCGTGACGTATTCGAGGCACGTTCCATAGGTGCCTCGAGCGCGCAGGATGATTTCAATCAAGGCGTCCTGAGGGGGTTCGCTCACGTAGGCTGGACCCGCCTGATTGATGACAAATGCCAAACCTTGCACGGGGCCATTTGGGGTCATGCAGTCGAGCCAGGTTGGGTGATAAGCGCCGGTCCCCATCTCCCTCTTCCATACGGAGGAGAAGGTTGATCGGACGCGGTCTGCAGCCACCCTGAACACCATCCCTTGGCAGGCCCCACTTTGCTCCAGCCCAAAGACCAATCCAGGCACTTCGGGTGTCCCACGGTTGATGCGTGACCAGAGACAAAGTGCACGATGGAAACCATCGATTTGAGCTGGTCTTTTTTCTGTGAAATCGAACTCTGGACGCCAAATTAAAGAGCCGTAACCAAATATCCAAACGTCCCGGTTTGGCGTCCAGGTTTGTAGCGTTGCATCAATGGATTCCGCCATTTTTTCGTCTGACCAGCGCGCAAAGGCACTGACTGCAGGAGGGATGGGGATGCCGGTGGTTGGCTTCATGGGGCTAAGGTTGTTTCTCGGAGGTGGAGGAATCGTGATTGGCTAATGCAGCTGAAGTCTCATGCTTTTCGGCATCGTCCGTGAACCAGCGCACAGCACCTAACCCGATTGCGGTCACCCAAAAGAGCGGCATGACACCCATGAAGGTTCCTAAGGTTCCAAAAGCTAAAGGAAGTGCCACCTGACAGCCATTGATCAGCGCCATGCGCAAGCCAAAAGCCTCACCGGCACGACCGTTGGGTGCATGTTGCTGCAACAAGGCTAGGATGCTGGACTGGGTGGATCCCAATCCTAAACCCAACAAGAACGAAAGCGACACCAGAATCCAAACTTGTTCAAAGAAGGGATAAAGTAAAAAATTTAATGCAGTGACGATCAAAGCAAAATTGATCAGTTGCCAAGGTCGGACATGATGTTGAATCCAAGGCAGAACTAATCGAATCACAATTGTTGCCGCCGCGAAGGAGGCGAGAATGAAACCGATTGTGGTGGGTGACAGACCGACGTGCACGCCGAAGATGGGCACTACAAACATATGCGTGTCCCACGCAGTCGACAGCAACATATTGGCCACAAAGACCTTGCGCAGGGAGGGGCTACCTAAGAGATCGCTCACACTCTGCTTTTGTTTCACCAACGGTGCTTGTGTGTGTGACGCCTTGAGGTAGCGACGCATCCGCATCAGCCCCAGCAGACTGCCCAGCGGCGCAATCGCCAACAAGACAAACACCGATCGATAGCCCAGGTAGTCAATAGACACACCTGCTAGAAGTGGGCCAATCAAACCGGAGGTTGCCATCGACAAGGAAAGCCAGGAAAAGTTACGTAACCGCTCCTCGCCCGTACTGAGCCCCATCTGCCGTTGCACAGCGATTTGTAAAGTCATGTGCCCGATACCGACCAACGTAGCCGCAATGATCAGCCCAGTCAGGCTTTGCCACACGACAGGCAGGAAGGTCCCCGTGACCACGCTCATGATGCTCGCACGCATGGGCTTCCAGGGCCCGATGGCATCAATGAGGCGTCCTGCCTTAATAGAAAATAGCATCGGCAGTAGCGCAAAGACAGCGATCAGAATACCGACTTCGAGTGTGCCCTGGCCTAATTGCAGAGCGGTCAGCGATACGGCGACGCGCCCCCCAGAAATCGCAATGTGGGATAGCATAACCAGCAGGCATAGCACCACTGGACCGGCAAAGTTAGACGGTTTGTTAGCGAGGGGAGGGGTTGGGGAAGGCGTGCTCACGGTGTTATGACTAAATTGTCTTCTTCTCTGGCCTGGTTGTCGAGTCAAGAAGAAGGATTTTTTCTGGAACATGCAAAAATGCATCATTCTTTGCCCTTTATGCTGAGCCTACATGACCTTGTCGCAGACTGAGTCCGCGTATGTCGCCCCAGCCGATGTTGACCGTCGGTTTGGTGGCTTGTCGCGCTTGTATGGCCCGCAAGCTCTGCAATACCTGGGGGATGCGCATATAGCTGTTGTGGGCATCGGCGGGGTAGGGTCCTGGGCTGCCGAGGCACTTGCGCGCAATGGCGTTGGCGCCATCACTGTGATTGATCTGGATCACATTGCGGAATCCAACGTGAACAGACAGGTGCATGCGTTGACTGAAACGCTTGGACAGTCCAAAGTGTTTGCCATGTCGCAGCGCATCCAGGCGATTAATCCGCTTTGCCGAACCACCGTTATTGATGATTTTCTGACACCAGGCAACGTCGAGGCCTGTTTACCGAGCGGACTTAGTGCGGTGATCGATTGCACGGATCAAATGGCGGCAAAAGTCGCGATGGTGTTGCACGCAAGGGCTTACAAAATCCCCCTAATTGTTTGCGGCGGGGCTGGCGGCAAAACGGATTCCCTCGCTTTGCGCGCGGGCGATCTGGTCGAGGCAACGCACGATGCGTTGCTGGCGCGCTTGCGCAACGTGCTGCGGCGCAACCATGGATACCCGCGCGCCGTGGATGCACAGGGCCAGACACGCAAGCGTCCGGCCAAGCTGGGTGTGCGGGTGCTTTGGGTGGATCAGCCCACCATTTTGCCTGCTGCATGGCAACAAAACGACCCCTTGCAAGGACTGTCTTGCGCCGGCTATGGGTCTAGCGTTAATGTCACAGCTTCCATGGGATTCGCAGCGGCTAATCTGGTTGTTCAGCAGCTATTGGCCACGCACCCTAAAAACTGAGTATTCACACGGCAGCATCTCATGACGCAAGTTTCCGCATTGGCAAAAATTCTATCCCTCGCTGATTTTGAACGGGAAGCCGAAAAACGTTTGCCCAGACCGATTTTTGGCTATGTGGCGGGTGCGTGTGAAGACGGTCAGTCACTGCGCGCGAATCGCGATGTTTTCGCGGAGTACGAGCTTCTCACGCGTATTCTTGTCGACATTTCCAAGCGCAGTCATCAAGTGGAAGTGTTTGGTAAGACCTATAACGCGCCCTTCGGTATGGCTCCCATGGGTATCACCGCCATGTCGGCCTATCGCGGAGACATCGTGTTGGCCGAAGCGGCCGCACGTGCGAATGTTCCGATGATCATGAGTGGATCTTCGTTGATTCGTATGGAGGAGCTAGTCGATCGGGCGCCTGACGCTTGGTTTCAGGCGTACTTGCCAGGTAAAACGGAACAGATTGCTCCCTTGATTGATCGCGTTGCTGCAGCAGGATTCAAAACGCTGGTGATTACGGTTGATACGCCATCTTCGGCGAATCGTGAAAACAATGTACGTACAGGTTTCTCTACGCCGCTTCGGCCAAGCGTGCGCCTGGCGTGGCAGGGTATTACACATCCCCGTTGGCTCTTTGGCACATTTCTGAAAACACTTGTGCGCCATGGCATGCCGCACTTTGAGAATTCCTTTGCGACTCGCGGTGCACCGATCATGTCTGCGAACGTCATGCGCGATTTTTCTTCGCGAGGACACCTTCATTGGGATCATGTTCGCGCGATTCGTGCGCAATGGAAGGGACCGATGGTGATCAAAGGAATCCTGCATCCTGCCGATGCTGCGTTGTGCAAGCAGTATGGAATGGATGGCGTGATTGTGTCGAACCATGGTGCTCGTCAATTAGATGGTGCGGTCGCACCTCTCAGAGTGTTGCCCCAGATTCTGGATGCCTTTAAAGACGGTCCTGTGATGCTTGATAGCGGTGTGCGTCGAGGCAGTGATATCGTCAAGGCAATTGCCTTAGGTGCGCGTTGCGTATTTTTGGGGCGACCCTTTAACTACGCCGCCGCGGTGGGTGGTCCAGCAGGTGTGGACCATGCGATTTCGTTGCTAGAGCAAGAGGTCTCGCGCAACATGGCTATGATGGGTGTCAACACACTCAAAGAGTTGACACCAGAGTTTTTAGTACACGTCGGTCGTAAAGACTAAACCCGATCCTTTTTTATTTTATGTGGAGTAAATATGTCTAACCTTGGATTTGCGATCAACACGCATAAGCACACTGTCAGTAATGCAACCTTGAAAAAATTTGCCAAACTTGCAGTGGCAAATATCAGTGATGTCATGAGTCGTACAAACGGTACGGTTGATCTGCGTCCGTTTCATAAGGGCGGCCGTATTTTGGGGCGTGCGTTCACGGTCAAGACGGCACCTGGCGACAACTTGATGGTGCACAAAGCGATTGATATGGCAGCACCTGGCGATGTGATCGTGGTGGACGCGGGTGGTGCGCAGCGTAATGCGATCATCGGCGAGATTATGTCTACGCTTGCAGCTAGCAAAAAAATCGCTGGGTTTGTGATTGATGGCCCTATCCGTGATGTGGACAGTCTCGGAAAAAGCAGCTTCCCTGTTTTTGCGCGTTCAATCTCGCATCGCGGTCCATACAAAGAAGGCCCAGGTGAAATCAACGTAACGGTCTCGGTCGACGGTATGGTCGTGCACCCCGGTGACATCATTGTCGGCGACTACGACGGCGTTTTTGCAATTCGCCCTGAGATTGCGGACGAGTTGGCTGCGTTGGTGATGGCCGTTGAAAAGAAAGAGAAAGATATCCTGAAGCAAATCGCCAAAGGTACTTTGGATCGTAAATGGGTCGATCAGAGCCTGCGCGCCAAAGGTGTTCTGAAATGAAAAAAAAGGTTGTTCGTTTCGATTTTTGGATCAACCCTGTATTTGACGAGCACCTCGCCAAATTTAAGGATATTGATTTAGCGATTTGTCGCTACGCTGACGACGACAAAAAAACGTTGGCGACACTTCAGGAGGCGCAGATTTACCATATCTGTGCCGCGCGCGATGAAGTGCCTAAACAGTGGTGGCTGGGCGAGGAGCTGCTTAAGCAGCTACCGAATCTGTTGTGCGCCTCTGCATCGGGCGCAGGATTTGATCCAGTCGATCTTGAAGCGTGCAATCGACACGGCGTATTGGTGGTCAATCAATCAAGTTGTAATGCAGACTCCGTTGCTGAGCATGCGATTGGCTTGCTTTTGTCGGTCAAACATCGGATTGCGGAGTCTGATCGTGTGATGCGCGCTAATGCATACACGACACGCGAAGATCTGATGGGTAATGAGATCAAAGGCTTGACTATTGGTATCGTGGGTGTTGGCAACATCGGGACCCGTGTCGCACACTTAGCGAAGGCCTTTGGGATGCAGGTTATTGGCTGTGATCCGAAGCTCACGGATGCTGAGATCGCAAAGCGCGGTGCGACGCCAGTGAGTTTTGAGCAACTAGTGACACAATCAGATGTGGTGTCGGTGCATTGCCCGCGGTCACCAGAGACCATGAATCTTTTTGGCGCGGATCAGTACCGTGCAATGAAGAAAGGCTCGGTATTCCTTTCCACGGCCCGCGGGGGGATTCATGATGAGAAAGCGTTGGTTGAGGCGTTGCGCGATAAGCATCTCTCCGGCGCTGGCTTAGACGTCTGGACCGTCGAGCCGCCGGCGGTCGATAACCCGCTGCTATCCTTGCCCAATGTCACGGCCACCTATCACACGGCGGGTGTCACGCATGAGGCACGCCGTAATGCGGCGCGAATGGGGGCTGAACAAATTGAAGGGCTGCTGAGGTGTGAGCGTGCACCACGTATGGCGAACCCGGAAATTTGGCCGGTCTTTGTTGAGCGTTACAAAAAGATGTTCGGGTAAGCCATAGCATTCAAAGCGTCAGAAGGGCTCTATATTCAGTTCGGCTTAAAAAGACAGGCAGTGAAAATATAAGAAGCAGTACGAAAATATAAGGAGAGTGTATGAGTCGCTTCATCCGTAAGCTGAGTCGTCTGACTGGCGTGGCCTTGCTCGCCGCCCTTGCGTGGTCCAGTGGGGCTCAGGCCCAATATCCGAACAAGCCGATCACCATGATCATTGCATACGCGCCAGGTGGTGGCACTGACTTGGTTGGTCGACTTATTGCGCCCTACATTGAAAAATATTTGGGGAATAACGCACGCATTATTGTGTCCAACAAGGCAGGTGCGGGTGGCGGAATTGGTTTTGCCGAACTAGCCAAGTCAGCACCAGATGGCTACACCATTGGTTTTTTGAACACGCCTAACTTGATCTCGATACCAATTGAGCGTCAATCGACCTTTCACTGGAAGGACTATGACTTGATTGGTAATTTGATTGATGACCCCGGTGCTTTTACGGTCCATACATCGAGCGAGTTCAAAACCTTGAAGGACTTGGTCGTATATGCCAAGGCTAATCCAGGTAAGGTAACCGTCGGGTCCACGGGAGTTGGCTCGGATGATCACCTTGCGATGTTGTTCTTTGAGAAAGCTGCAGGTGTGAAGCTTACCCACGTTCCTTATAAGGGCTCAGGTGAAACCCGCGCGGCCGTTGTGAGTGGCCAATTAGTAGTCGGTGCGATCAACGTTGGCGAGGCGCTGGCGTACATCAAAGGCGGCTCTCCGATGCGCATGATTGGCCAGATGTCACTTAAGAGAACGGTATTGGCACCTGACACGCCAACGTTTGCAGAGCAAGGCTACAACATGGAAAGCGCGTCGCTGCGCGGCTTGGCGGCCCCTAAAGGATTGCCACCTGAAATTCGTGAGCGCTTAGTGAAGGCTGTCGCCCAGGCTGCCGCAGATCCGGAGTACATCAAAAAGGCCGGTGAGTTGTTTGCCCCAATTCGGTATTTGGCCCCAACCGAGTACGCCAAGGAATTGGCAGCGACTGAAGACATGCTTCAGAAGCTATGGAAGGAAATGCCCTGGAAGGAGTGAGGCGTCTAGCTTCACATCAAACCAGCCGCGCAAGCCGTTCGATAAGCGAACTGCTTGCGCGTGAGGCAAGTCATTGAAGTGCAGCACAGCTTCTTGCGCCAAACCTTGACTCAACAGTCGTGCGCGCATCGTCCCTGCTAATAAACCAGAGTGAAGTGGGGGCGTGAGCCATGTGCCATCCATTTGTAAATAGATGTTTGAGCGACTGCCTTCACATAGCTCGTTGCGTTCGTTCATGTATATTTGATCAAAATACGTTGCGTGCGTAGCAAGCCACGTTGTGGTGGCGTCATACCAGGGACGGTACGTTGTCTTGTGTTGGAGCAGCGGCTCCTCGCTGTTAAGGATGCTCGATGCAAGTGCGATCAACGGTACGCCTGTTAGCGCTCCCAATGGTACAGCCTCGACTGAAATCAGGCCTGCGTGGTTCAGGAGTAGTCTGACTCGAAGAGCGCTTGCTGTTTGTGTTGAGCAAGCTCTTTCGATTTTTTGTATCACTGCGTCCTCACCGGGATACGAATAGCCCAGGGCCCTTGCTGAGCGGGCGAGGCGGGCTAGATGTTCTGGTAGCAAACCAATGGCACCCGTTTCGTCCGCGTGCATCGTTTCGATCAGGTCAGGTGTGGGCTTCATCATCTATTTGGCTTTAAGCGAGTATGCGCGCTTTCCAGTGGCATTCATCCCATTCTTGCTCTGGGTCTGAATCATGGACGATACCGCCCCCGACATGGTAGCGGCCATTGCCGTTCTTGTCGTTGAGTACCAAGGTACGAATTGCAACATTCAATGAAAAGTCGCCATTGGGTGCCAGCCATCCAACGCTGCCACAGTAAAGGCCGCGAGGTGTGTCTTCTGTTTCTTGTATCCGCTGCATGGCTGCGATTTTCGGTGCGCCTGTCACAGAACCGCAGGGGAAGAGCGCTTTTAAAATGGTTTCTAGTCCTGTTTCCGATGTGATGCGGGCCTGAACGGTTGAAGTCATGGTCCAGACAGAGGGATACTTTTCAAGCGAAAATAGGGGGTTTGCGGTCACGCTACCGGGAATAGCGATGCGACCAAGATCGTTACGCAAGAGATCAACAATCATGAGATTCTCGGCGCGGTTCTTCGCGCTTGCGACCAAGCCTTGTCTGAAAGCATGATCCTCGGCGGCGTCGGCTGAACGTGGCGCAGTGCCCTTCATTGGACGGGTGGTGAGACAGTCACCGGTCCGCGCTAAAAATAATTCTGGCGAGAAAGATAGTACAGTGCGGTCGCCGTCTTCGATAAAGGCAGCATGTCCAACCGGGTGCCGATTCGCAATCCGTTTATACAGCGTTGAGGCTTCCCCTCGCACTTGCACGGAAAGCGGAAACGTAGCATTAATTTGATAGACCTCGCCTTGAGCAATCCATTGACGGATTCTTTCAATGCGCTTGATGTAAGCCTCTTTCGTGATGAGTGGAGCCACACGCACTATCTCTGCTAGCAAAGGCTCGTTATTGTCTCCTTGAGTGTTGCTCCAAGGAGCCTCAATTTGCATCTGGTCGAATACCAGTGCGGTTAAGCGTGGGGTCGAAGTGTGCGTCCGCACAGGGTGCGTGACTTCAGCGTGAAGCGCAAGACGCGGTTCAAACCACTCACCAAGTTCGTAGTCCAGTAGTAACGCAATCCAGTGACCTGCTTCTTGTGCCTGCCTGATCGACGCGAATGCTTCAGGTAGCTCCTGCTTTGAGCATGCCTCAATGCGAGCCCGCAGGCCTGTTAAGACCCGCGCCTCGCCTTCTAGTCGATCTTCAAAGCGACAGTGCGTCATGTGCGCGTTAGGAATTCATGCAGAACTTCACCGGTATGTGAGCGCTTGCGGGCAGCGACCACCTGCTCAGGCGACCCTTCGATCACCAGACGACCGCCGCCAGACCCACCCTCTGGACCTAGATCGAGCAGCCAATCCGCTTCAGCGATGATGTCCAAGTTGTGTTCGATCACCACTACGGTGTTGCCCGCTTCAACTAAACGGTGCAGCACGCGAATCAGCTTCTCCACGTCGGCCATCGACAAACCAACAGTGGGTTCGTCGAGCACATATAGTGTGTGTGGCAAACGAGAGGCTCTTCCCGTCGTGATCACGCCTTCGGTCATGCGCGCTTTCGCAAGCTCCGTGACGAGTTTGATTCGTTGTGCTTCACCACCCGATAGAGTCGGTGATGGTTGTCCTAGTGTCAGATAGCCGAGCCCGACGTCCTGCATCAGTTGCAGAGGATGACGAATCTTTGGGTGTGCCGCGAAATAATCGATCGCGTCATCTACTTCCATGGATAGCACCTGACCTGCATGTTTTTCTCGCATGCGCACCGCGAGCGTATCGGTGTTGAAACGCGCTCCGCCGCATGCATCACAGGGCACTTTAATGTCGGGCAGGAAGCTCATTTCTAGCGTCCGCATGCCTTGGCCCTCGCAGATCGGGCAGCGACCATCTCCAGTATTGAACGAGAAACGGCCAGCACCCCAACCGCGTATACGCGCTTCGTTCGTCTCAGCGAACTGCTTACGTACGTCGTCCCAGAAACCGATATAAGTCGCTGGGCAAGAGCGCGGTGTCTTGCCAATCGGTGTCTGATCGACCTCTAGCACGCGGTCAAGTGCTTGCCAACCGGTGATGTCTTCGCATCCCTGCCAAGCGGGTGTGCCACGCACCGAAAGTGCAATAGAAAGATTATCGAGCAGTACTTCGCGTGCCAGAGTTGACTTACCCGAACCGGAAACTCCGGTGACAACACTCAAGCGACCGATCGGAAAATGGGCGTCGACGTGTCGCAGGTTGTGCAGCTTTGCACCTTTCACCGTCAGCATAGGAAGGTCTTTGGTGATCGGGCGGCGCGGTTGGAGTGGGTGTTTGAGAGGTTCGCGCAAGTATCGACCCGTTGTGGATTCAGGCGCATCCATCAAGTCTTGTAGCGTGCCCTGTGCGACGACGCGACCACCCCGCACACCTGCTCCGGGTCCGATATCAATCACATGCTCAGCGCGTCGAATCGTATCGTCGTCGTGTTCTACGACGACGAGCGTGTTTCCATTTTTTTCAAGTTTGGACAGGGCACCGAGCAAAATGCGATTGTCGCGAGGATGTAGTCCAATCGTGGGTTCATCCAGCACATAGCAGACGCCCTGCATGTTGGACCCAAGCTGCGCAGCAAGTCTGATGCGTTGCGCTTCCCCGCCCGACAGAGTTGGAGCAGCACGGTCAAGGGCTAGGTAGCCCAGTCCGACTTCTTGCATGAACTGCAGACGTCCGCGAATTTCGCTCAGAATGTCGCGTGCAATTTCTGCGTCGCGTCCGCGCAAGACGAGTCCAGTAAAGAAAGTGTGTGCATCTGACACCGCTAGGCCAGCGAGCTCGGCAATCGATTTTTCGCGCCAGAGGACCGATCGTGACACCGGGTTTAACCGCGCACCGTCGCACTGCGTACAAATTTTGGTCTCACCCTCATACGAAGCGTTCCAGGCATTTTCCTCGCCAGTCTGCTCGGCATCGAAACCTTGGAGCTGAAGTCCCGTGCCAAAGCAGCCTGTACACCAGCCGTGTTTTGAGTTGTACGAGAACATTCTTGGATCTGGCTCTGGGAAACTCGTGCCGCAACTTGGACAGGCCCGCTTCACTGAGAAGTGAGTCTGTTCCAGTGTGGCAGCCATGTCGCTGTGCAGCTTATCAAGCGGCCAAATCACGCTCATGACGCCTTGGCCATGTTCGAGCGCGCTGCGCACCCCTTCACGTAACGCTGCTTCATTCTTTGATTCGACCACTAGGTCGCAGACCGGCAGCTCAATCGTGTGCTCTTTAAAGCGATCGAGGCGCGGCCACTTGGCGGTACCGATAAATGCATTGTCGACGCGCAAGTGCGTAAAGCCCTTGCCCGAGGCCCACTTCGCCAGGTCGGTGTAATAGCCCTTGCGTGCCGTGACAAGCGGTGCGAGCAGACCGATACGTTCGCCTTTATGGTCACGCAATATTCGGGCAACGATCTGATCCGCACTTTGCGGCTCGACGCTGACACGACAATCGGGACACATTTGGGTGCCGAGCTTCATGTACATCAGACGCAGAAAGTGATGGATCTCGGTCATGGTCGCGACCGTTGACTTGCGTCCCCCGCGGCTGGTGCGCTGCTCAATCGCAACCGTAGGCGGTATACCGAAAATGGCATCGACATCAGGCTTACCTGCGGGCTGCACAATGGCACGTGCATACGCATTTAAAGACTCGAGGTAGCGGCGTTGTCCTTCATTGAACAAGATATCAAAAGCAAGCGTTGATTTGCCAGAGCCGGACACGCCAGTGATCACCGTAAATTTATCGTGCGGGATACTGACGCTGATATTCTTTAAATTGTGTTCGCGTGCATGCAAGATATCGATTTGGGTCGCTGCGCGACGGCGCTCTTTGAGGACAGCTTGAAGAGGTTTGCCAGAGGTCTCAGCGAGTGTGCTGCCTATCGCATCGGGTGTCATTGCCACCGCATATTCACGCAAGGCTTCACCTGTGTAGGACCGAGGCTCTTGCATGATGTCTTCGGGACTGCCGGCTGCAATGATTTCCCCACCCGCGTCGCCGCCTTCGGGACCCAGATCAATCACCCAGTCGGCAGAACGGATCACATCAAGATTGTGCTCGATGATCAATAAGGTGTGGCCCGCGCCGAGCAGCTTGCGGAACGCGCGCATGAGTCGCGCGACATCATCAAAATGCAAACCGGTCGTAGGCTCATCGAACAAAAACAGACTGCCCTTTTTAGCAACCTTCGCGGTCGAGATGCCGCTGCGTGCCGCCTCAGCCAGATGGCCGGCCAACTTTAGTCGCTGAGCCTCGCCACCGGACAGGGTCGGTACAGGCTGACCAAGTTTGACGTATTCCAATCCGACATCGGCAAGCGGTGCAAGACCAAGTTGAACATCTCGTAGCCCTTTAAAGAACTCAAGAGCTTCCGAGACGGTCATATCTAAGACGGCATCGATTGAGGCGCGTCGTCCAAGATGTTCGATTTCTACTTCGCGTACCTCGGGCCTGAACCGTTTGCCGTCGCAGTCTGGACAGCGGATGTAGATGTCAGACAAGAACTGCATCTCAACGTGTTCAAAGCCTGTGCCGCCGCAAGTTGGGCAACGCCCGTCACCACTGTTAAAACTAAAGGTCCCAGCGGTATACCCACGTTCACGCGCAACCGGCGCTTGGGCGAATAGCTTGCGAATCGGATCAAAGGCCCCCACGTAGCTAGCAGGATTGGAGCGCGCTGTTTTGCCAATTTGCGCCTGATCGACCATCACAACATCAGCGAGTTGCTCCGCGCCGAGAATACGATCGAACGCGCCTGGTGATTCTGTGGGTTTGCCCATGATCTTGAGCAGCCCCGGGTAAAGTACATCTTGAATGAGAGTGGACTTGCCCGAGCCCGACACACCGGTCACGCACACCAGTCGCCCGAGTGGGATGTCGACTGAAACGTTTTTAAGGTTGTTGGCTGTGACACCTTCGAGCAACAGCCTCGGCGTGTTGGCGGAGACAGGGAGTGGCCGAGGTGCTTCGACCTTCAGGTGACCACCCATGTACTTCCCGGTTAGGGTTTGCGCCTCTTTCAATGCGCTCGGAGTGCCATCGAAAACGATCTGCCCGCCACGCTCGCCGGGACCTGGTCCAACGTCGATGACGCGATCCGCTGCGATCATCACTTGAGGATCATGTTCGACCACCACGAGCGTGTTGCCTGCGTCACGTAGCCTGTGCATGACTTCTACAATGCGGTGAATATCCCGCGGATGCAGACCGATGGATGGCTCATCGAGCACAAAGAGTGTGTTGACCAGAGAGGTGCCTAACGCTGTTGTCAGGTTAATACGTTGCACTTCGCCACCGGACAAAGTGCGACTTTGTCGGTCCAGCGTTAGGTAGCCCAGCCCGACGTCACAGAGGAATTTGAGTCTAGCCCTTACCTCCGTCAATACAAGATCCATGGCGGCATCGAGACTGCCGGCAAACTTGACGCTACCGGCGAATTCGCGCAACTGCATGATCGGAGTCAACATCAGATCTTGGATGGATTTGCCGTCGATGCGCCACAGTAAGGCATCCGGCTTGAGTCGCGCACCCTTGCAGCTGGGGCAAGGGGTATAGCTGCGGTACTTGGACAACAGTACGCGCACATGCATCTTGTAGGACTTGGTTTCGAGCCAGTCAAAGAAGCGTTGCACCCCGTACCATTGCGTCTTCCAGGCTTGGTTGCCGCCTTTCCAGAGGGGATCGCCATGCAGGACCCACTCTTGATGCTCGGGGGGCAAGTGCTTCCAGGGTGTATTGATTGAGACGTTCGCTCGCTTGGCGTATTTTTCGAGTTCGACTTGGCATTCTTTGTAGCTTGGTGTTTGCCATGGCTTGATGGCACCGCCTTCCAGTGTCTTGTTTTCGTCAGGGATCACCAATCCAAAGTCGATCCCGATCACGCGCCCAAAGCCACGACAGGCCTCGCAGGCACCCAGCGGTGAATTAAACGAGAATGTGCTTGGTAGCGGATCGCTGTAACTAATATTGCAGTCCGCGCAATGCAGTTTGTCGCTAAATTTCCAGACTGCTGCGTCTTGTCCGTCTTGATCAAGGGCGTGCACAGCAATAAGGCCATTGCCCATTTTTAGGGCGATATCCAGCGCCTCCATCACGCGCGAAATGTCCGCGCCTGCGATACGAAAACGGTCTTGCACCACGCGCAAGGTTCGCAACGTTGGTGAGAGGGTCGCTGACTTTTTCTTGCTGGACTTTGCGGGGGCTTTTGTGGCGGTGCTCGGTGCGCTGATGTCTGCCTGCGTGGGACCTTCATCGGCATGAACACGGGTGTAGCCTTGTTGATCTAAAAAGCCGCGGACCTCTTCTTCGCTAAAGTTTGCCGGCACCTGGACTGGGAAAGTGATAACAAGTCTTGGGTCGCCTGCCTTCATCGCGCGCTCGGTGATGGCGCTAACGATTGAAGCGGTGCTGTCACGGCAAACGGCTTGACCACATCCACGACACGTTAACTGTGCGCCACGCGCAAACAGTAATTTCAAGTGGTCATTGAGCTCGGTCATGGTGCCAACCGTGCTGCGCGAGCTGCGCACCGGGTTGGTTTGATCAATGGCGATTGCGGGCAAGATCCCTTCAATCTTATCGACCACTGGCTTATCCATGCGGTCCAGGAACTGTCTGGCGTAAGGAGAGAAGGTTTCGACGTAGCGCCGTTGTCCCTCCGCGTACAAAGTATCGAACGCCAAGGAGCTTTTGCCTGAGCCGCTCACGCCGGTGACGACCGTCAGCTCACCGGTGTTTAGGGTGACATCGAGGTTTTTTAGGTTGTTCTGGCGTGCGCCAGTAATGCGAATAGTGGGGTTCATGTCGCAATCATAGAGCGGGCGAGCTGAGGCGGGGTCGGGGAATACGACGATAACCGGGTCAAATTTAGGGTAATATACTCAGTTCCCTACCGGAGAATTGCTATGGCTTCAGAAACAAAACGTACGCGTCGCAACACTCTTGAGCGCCGTTGCTTGGGCAAGGCCTTCAAGCGCCTGTTCGTCAACGCTCCTAAAGGCGTGTTCAAGATGCTTGAAAAAGTCAAGAAAGCCTGAGTATTGGCATATTG